>Ga0114956_1000112_pt1 | contig 47850 bp, 58 predicted proteins | sample MaitaG_FD_87304 | JGI IMG/M metagenome (GOLD analysis project Ga0114956, IMG submission 87304) | Marine algal microbial communities from Maine, USA - Maine_Asex2 metaG | ecosystem: Host-associated > Algae > Red algae > Unclassified | place: Maine, USA | collected 2015-01-05 | reverse complement strand
TTTAACCAAGGCGATAAACTAGCTCAAGTTAAAAGCGGCAAGCAATTTGATATAGTGTACAATGTTAAAGAAAATGAGTGGCAAGGAAATGTTACCCTGCAACTAGATATAAAAGATATACGATTTGAGTAAATTAAAATTAAGAAGCGATAAGTTGGTTAAGCGCTACAAAGGCCGAACGGTAGTTAATGAAGTTTCGTTAGAAGTTAACCAAGGTGAAATTGTTGGATTACTTGGCCCAAATGGCGCAGGTAAAACCACCACCTTTTACATGATTGTTGGTTTAGTGCAACCTGAAAAAGGAGAGGTGTATTTACAAGATAAAAGGATTACCAATATTGCCATGTTTAAGCGAGCCAAATTGGGGGTAGGCTATTTACCACAAGAAGCCTCTATTTTCCGCCAATTATCAGTAGAAGATAACATTATGGCCATTTTACAAATGACCAATTTGAAAAAGCGTGAGCAAAAAGATAAGCTAGAGAGTTTGTTAGATGAGTTTGGGCTTGGCCATGTAAGAAAAAGCAAAGGTAATGTATTAAGTGGCGGTGAGCGCAGAAGAACAGAAATTGCAAGAGCATTGGCAACCGATCCAAAATTTATATTATTAGATGAACCATTTGCTGGTATTGATCCCATTGCGGTTGAAGACATACAGAGCATTGTTTCGAAATTAAAGTATAAGAATATTGGTATTTTAATAACCGATCACAACGTGCAAGAAACACTCTCAATTACCGATAGAACTTATTTGATGTTTGAAGGTCAAGTATTAAAGCATGGCTCGGCAGAAGAGTTGGCCAATGATGAAACAGTTAGAAAAGTTTATTTGGGGAAAAACTTTGAGTTGCGCAAAAACACTCATATAAAGAAATAGGCGTTAACAAGGATGCTAACGCCTAAAATCAATCGAACAACTCGGCATGACTTAAATATTATCGTCTAAACGTTAAATACAACGTCATGCAAGTTTTTTTAACAACAGTGTGAAGTTAAGCCATATGCCAACCACAAAATGGAATTTAGATTTTTAAAAATAAGATTTCGAACGGTGTTAATAATATTGCAAGTAATTGAAAAACAGTGTAATATTGCATTTTTAAGGGGTAAGTCAATAAGGTGTTTTGACGTTAATGTTTAGGAAACAGACCCTTTTATTAATGTTAAAAGTTAATCATGGCCAAATCAGATGATCGATTGTTTGTATTAATTAAATCTTTGAGCAGATCAGAAAAGGGATATTTCAAAAAGTTTTCTTCCGTGCATGGCAGAGAAGACCGAATTTATATTAAGCTATTTGATGCAATAGCAATGCAAAAGGAATATGACGAGAAGAAGCTACTTGAAAAATTTAAAAAGGAAAAGTTTATAAAGCACTTTTCAGAGTCAAAAAAATATTTATTCGAAAGCATTCTTAAGGCATTAAGTGAGTATTCGAAAAATTCAAGTGCTCATTATCAAATTCATGCATTGTTGGATGATGCGCAAGTGCTAATAGACCGAAATATTTTATACAATCAAGCAACACGTTATCTGCAAAAAGCGCTTAAGTTGGCAGATGAAAGAATGTTTTATCCGCAAAAACTGATAATACTGGATGTGTTGTTTGATCACTTGGCAAAACGAACATTGGCTAACGAACAAGCCATGTCAGAAAATATGAATGAGCAAATTTTTACTATAGAAGGCTTAAAAAATGCTACACAGTATCGGTCAATTTCCCTAAAAATTTATTCGCACTTACTACATAATCGAGCGGTAACAAACGAAAAAGACCAATCTGCCCTAAATAAAATTATTGATCATCCATTAATGAAAGATGTTAGCATGGCAACTACTGCGGCTTCTCGCCTTTCATTTAATGATATAATGGGCAAGTACCATGCTATAATGGGCAATAATGATGAGGTGGTAAAGTATTTGCAAGATAACTATGAATTTTTGGTTAACTCACAAAGGCTATTTACTAAGTTCGAGCGGCATGTGGTAAACTTATCGGCAACCTTAATCTACACCTATCTTAATTTGAAAAAATATGATGAGTTTAAACACATTTTAGCCACATTATATGCCCACGATTTTCAAAATAAAACAGCCGATTTAAGGAAGAAGGAGTTAATTGTGGTCTATACCACACATTTTCAATACATAAAAGGCAGTTATGATGAGTTCATAGCTGCACTTAGTCACTATCATGAGTTTTTTGATAAGTTTCTAAATGAGTTGCATGCCAATATAAGGCCTGCAGTAAACTTTCAATTAATAACTTTTAGTATGAAAGCCAATAACGCAAATATGGCTCTTCAAAATATAAATCACTTTTTAGATTATGATAAAAAAAGTGTAAGTCAAAATATTGCTTGCAGCATTCGTGTATTGCAGTTAATGTGCTTTTACAATGAAGGCGATTTTCAATTGGTAAGGAATTCAATAAAAGCAACAACGGTTTATCTAAAAAAGTATAATCACTTTAACGAAATTGAAACCATAATAATAAAACTACTGGCAAGCCTAACTCAAGAAAACAATAAAACCGACAATCAAAACTTGTTAAAAGAATCTCTGAAAGCATTAAAAGCATTGAGGGTAAAAAAGTTTGAGTTAAGAAAATTCGAATATTTTGATTTTGATTTATGGGTTGAAAGCATTTTAACTGGCGATTCAATATTTAATTTAAGCAGAAGAGCTTAACAGCGCAATAAATATTTCATAATTTCATGCTGTGCAAATTCTTAATGCGGCCATAACTAACTACTTAAAACGTAGGATTAAAAATATACAAGAGTTCATTCATGAACCCATGAAAACTCAAAAGGAGCAGTGGTGGCACTTGGTAAACACGGCTCAATTTACCAAATATGGCATTGAGCATGGATTTAAAGATATTAAAACCATAACTGATTTTAAAAACCAAGTACCTATAGTTAACTATGAATGTTTCTTACCCTACATAAATAGAATATTAAAGGGTGAGGAAAATGTGGCTTGGCCCTTTCCTATTGAGTGGTTTGCAAAATCATCTGGCACAACTAGTGAGGTAAGTAAGTTTATACCAGTAAGTTATGAAGCCATTAACGAGTGCCATTACAAGGCAGGTAAAGATGTTTTGGCCTTGTATTGCCATAACAATCCCAATGCACAAATTTTTGCTGGCAAGGGTTTAATAATGGGTGGAAGCCACCAAGTAAGCGATTACAACAACAATGCAAAATATGGTGATTTGTCTGCTGTTTTGTTACAAAACATGCCGGTGGTTGCCAAGTTTGTAAACGCACCCAAGCTGGCAATTTCTTTATTGGATGATTGGGAGGAAAAATTGGTGCAAATGGTTGAAGCAACTGTTCCTAAAAACATTACTAATATTTCGGGTGTGCCAACATGGACCTTGGTATTGCTTAACAAAATTTTAAAAGAAACAGGTGCTGAAAGTATTTATGAAATTTGGCCAAACTTTGAGTTGTATATACATGGCGGAGTAAGTTTTAAACCTTATAAACAACAGTTTAAAAACATTTTTACCCAAGAGCAAACCAAGTTTTATCAAACTTATAATGCTTCTGAAGGCTTTTTTGGCATACAGCAAAGTAATTCAGCAACCGATATGATGTTGCTGTTAGACCATGGAATATTTTATGAGTTTATACCTATGAATGAACTGGATAATGATCACCCAAAAACATTAACTATTGATGAGGTTGAGCTAAATACCAACTATGCCATAGTGGTTAGCACCAACGCAGGTTTATGGCGGTACAAAGTTGGCGACACCATAAAATTTACCAATTTAAGTCCATTTTCAATTGAAGTAACTGGCAGAACCAAGCAGTTTATAAATGCATTTGGTGAAGAGGTTATGGTTGCCAATACAGATAGTGCCATTGTAAAAGCTTGCGCACAATGCACAGCAGAAGTTGCCGAGTATACAGTAGCACCAATTTATATGGAAGGGGGGGGTAAAGGCGGGCACGAATGGTTAATCGAGTTTGAGGTTATGCCAAGTTGTATTAAAGAATTTACTAAAAACCTAGATGAAGCTTTACAACAAGTAAACTCAGATTATGGGGCAAAACGACAAAAAAATATTGCCCTGCAGCAACCATTGATAAGGGTATTACAAAAAGGAGCCTTTTTTAAATGGATGAAACATAGAGGTAAATTAGGAGGACAAAATAAAGTGCCAAGGCTAAGTAATAATAGAAACTATGTTGATAGTATTTTAAAAATGCCGGTGCTTGTTTGATGTTAAAACCTCCGTAGCGTATTGGTTCCGTGGCAATTATAAAATCAGTATTTGTTTATAAAACTTGTCATAAATACTAAAGCTTTCTTTCGGTTGTGTACCTAAGCATCATTTCTAAGCTTTTACTTGCTTCATTTTGTGGAAGGTCTTTTATCAATTCAAGGGCTTTGTTTTTGTATGATAGCATAGCCTCTTGTGCGTAAGCAATACCGTTGTGTTGCCTAATAAATTCAATTACTTCATTCACCTTTTTCTTATTTCGGTTTTTATTTTTAACAATGTATAGTATTCTTCTTTTATCGCTTTTACTTACGTTTTTAAGGGCATGAATTAACGGCAATGTCATTTTTCGTTCTTGTATATCAATGCCTTTAGGTTTACCAATACTCTCATCTCCAATATCAAACAAATCATCTCGTATTTGAAAAGCAATGCCAATGGTTTCTCCAAGCTTTCTCAGTTTTTCTATATTGCCAGCATCTGCAGTGGTGGTTAGCGCTCCTGCTGCGCATGATGATGCAATTAAAGAAGCTGTTTTGGAGGTTATAATTTCATAGTACACCTCTTCAGTAATATCTAATAGGCGTGCTTTCTCCATTTGCAATAATTCGCCTTCACTCATGGATCTTACTGCGTTTGCAACAATTTTTAATACTTCAAAATCGTCATTTTCAATGCTAAGCAATAAGCCTTTGCTTAATAGATAATCGCCAACTAACACGGCAATTTTGTTTTTCCAAAGGGCATTTACTGAAAATGCACTACGCCTTTTTAGTGAATCATCCACCACATCATCATGCACTAAAGTAGCCGTATGTAACAACTCTATTAATGAAGCCGCACGATAAGTTTTTTCATTAATTGGTCCAAATATTTTGGCCGAAAGCAATACGAACATTGGGCGCATTTGTTTGCCTTTGCGCTTTACCACATAACTCATTATTCGGTTAAGTAAGGCAACCTTGGTTTTGGTTGATTCTCTAAATTTCTTTTCAAAAATTAAGAGCTCTTCAGCAATTGGTGCTTTTATTTCCTTTATCTGTAAGGACATTGCAAATAGGTAATTTAGCGCAAGATAAGGTTTATACCATTAATTACTGCAAATGAAATCGAACTTAAAAAGGATTAGTAATCAAATTGTTAAAGGCAAGCATAATAAAGACATTTTGTTTGATGTTGTTTACAAGCAAAATGGCATTGCGAAACCAATAATTTTCTTTGCACATGGCTTTAAAGGTTTTAAAGATTGGGGCCATTTTAATGTTGTTGCAAATGAATTTGCAATGGCCAATTATGTTTTTGTAAAGTTTAATTTTTCGCATAATGGCACTGATCATAACAACTTAACTGACTTTGTTGATTTAGCCGCTTTTGGCAATAATAATTTTAGTATTGAATTAGATGATTTAGGCACGGTTATGGATTATTTATTGGGTGGTAATGCCGCTATTGAGCTGGCTGAATTTAATAACTCGAACGTTAATTTGATTGGTCACAGCAGAGGTGGTGGCATTACTATTTTAAAAGCTGCGGAAGATGCACGAGTTTCAAAAATAATTACTTGGGCATCTGTTAATGAATTTGGTAGGTATTGGGATACCGAGACTTTTGCTAAATGGGAAAAAGATGGAGTCCATTATGTAAAAAATGGAAGAACAGGCCAACAAATGCCATTGTATTGGCAGCTCTACGAAAACTATTTTGCCAACCAAAGCAGGCTGCATATACCTACAGCCGTTAAAAATTTAAGCATACCGTTTTTAGCCATACATGGTGATGATGATGGAGCTGTGCCCCATAGCTTAGCCATTGAAATGGCAGGTTGGAACAACAATATTCAATTGGAAATTTTAGAAAATGCCAACCATGTTTTCGGTGGTAAACATCCTTGGGAAGAAGAAAATTTGCCTAATGACATGCAAAAAGTGGTTGATTTAACGTTATCTTTTTTACAGCAAGCAACCTAAATCGCAAAACTTTATTCTATTTTGTGTATCAATTTGACGCAAGTGCGTCTTAATTAAAATTAAATACTATATGAAAAGTTTAAAATATTTAGTAATTCTATTTGGCATTGCTGTCATTTTTGGAAGCTGTAAAAATAAAGAAGACAAGAGTTTCAACATATTTTCAATTAATGATGATATTGAATTAGGTAAAAATTTAGAAGCTGAAATAGCAAGTAACCCTGCTGAATATCCAGTGATGCCAAGAAATTCTGCCAATGCGGTTTCTTATGGACATTTAGATAGAATTGTTAACGAGATATTAGAAAGTGGGCAAGTTTTTTACAAAGATGAATTTGAGTGGAATACCTATTTAATACAAGATGACAATGTATTAAATGCTTTTGCTGCCCCAGGAGGTTACATTTATGTATACACTGGTTTAATAAAGTATTTAGATAGTGAAGATGATTTTGCCGGTGTAATGGGACATGAAATTGCCCATGCCGATAGAAGACACTCAACTGACCAGTTAACTAAAGCTTATGGTTTATCAGTTATGCTACAGTTGGCTTTGGGTGATAACCCAGGGTTATTGAGTGAAGTGGCTGCAAGTTTATTAACCTTAAGTTTTAGCCGTGGTGCCGAAACGGAGGCAGATGAATATTCAGTTATTTACTTGTGCGAAACTGTGTATGCAGCCAATGGTGCAGCTGGTTTCTTTCAAAAATTAATTGATACTGGCGCTTCCGGAGGAACTCCAGAATTTTTAAGCACACACCCAAATCCTGATAATAGAGTGGGTGATATTAATGATAAAGCAACTGAATTGAATTGCTCAACAGCAAGTAGCACAGGTGCTATGTGGACGGCTTTTCAAAATAGTTTGCCGTAACTATTCGCGTGCAATAAGAATACGCATATAGTCAGAAGCTACTTCTGACATTGAAAAATTTGTAAAGAGGAATAACCTTAGGTTATTTCTCTTTTTTGATTTTACATAAAATGTTAATTTAGAGGTAATTCAAAAATAATTTAAAAATGAAAAAACTACTATTCCTAATTACAGCATTTGCAATACTTTTTACTGCCGCTTGTAAAAAAGATGAGCCAGATGAACCAGAAATTGACCTCTGCCCAACAACAGGTACATTTTCGGTTGAAATTAATGACACATTATTTACCGCAACTAGTTTTGCCAATACCCTGGTAAAACTAACTGACCAAGGCACGCCTGGTAAACGTTTCGATTTACGAGCTACAAATGCCGCTGGGGATCAAATGGTTTTAACTTTTACAAACGTTGGTAGTATGGCTGGCGATTGTATGGATACTGGACCCTATGTTGCCATTGATGATATTGTTAGCTCAAGTGAATCAGCATATTTTGTAACTTATTTTGCGCCTGGTTTGGCAATTCAATGGATTGCCAATGAAGGATCTTTGCAAATAACAGCATGCGACCCCGTTGCAAAAACTATAAGTGGCACTTTCACTTTTGAAGATGATTCTGGCCCTAATTCAGGAACCGTAGGAACTTTTAGCAACGTTTGCTATACCACTAATTAACCTTTACAGTTAAAAACAAATATTATAAAATAGGGAATTACCATTGGTAATTCCCTTTTTACGTTTTTGGACAGTTACTTCTTAAATATGTATCGGGTAATATAAATACCTTGTCCATCATCAGTACCCGAGTCACTTTCAACACCACTGGTAACAAATGCTAATTCCCAACCTTCTGCTGCCAATTCATTTAATTTAGATGAGATTAAAGCATCATTTGAAGCCACGTTCTGAAAGTTAATACCAAGTGCGCTATAAAAATTTAACATTTTAGATTCTGAGAATTCGTCAATTTTTGCATCTCTTCTTTTAACATTTTTTTGATCACTTTTTTTACCATCAGTTCTTTCAGTGGTAAATTTATCAATGTCTAATTTGGTGGTATGTTCTACCATTCTCGATCTTCCAATCCCACCAGGAACAATAGATTCAACAACAGTAATTACTTTGTATTGTGGGGTGGTTTGTGCGTAATTAAATTGCCAAATCGCTAAAAATATGGCAAGTACTAATAATGCTTTTTTCATGTTTGTTTTTTGAGTTATGAATAAAATGATTTTGCTAAAAAGCGCTCTGCATCCTAACAATGCAAACCCACTATTCAAATATGATACCAAAATTGAAAAGTTTAACAGAAGCGAAATGGCTAGTGCAGTTCTTGTAATAGTTTTAGCCCGCTTATTATTTGAGTGTTATCTTATCTATTTCCAAGGCGAAACTTTCTGCTTTTTTATTCCCTATTAAAATCCACATTTCTTCTAGTGTTTGGGCAGGGTAGTTTGGCATATCCAATTTTCGGCCTCTAAAACTCGGATACATTTCATTTAAGGGTATTTCAATATTTTCCCAATTGCCTGTGGTGTTAAAAGTATAGCAGTAAGCAAAGTAATCTTGACTATCACTCTTAAGTCTAAACTGATAAGGTTTTCCATCACCTTTAACCTTAAGCACAGCCTTAGTGTTTCCCTCAATAATGGTGTTTTCAAGTTGAAGCCTAATAGCGGTAAACCCACCATTATTTTCTAAAGAAACATCTCCGCTAAACTCACCTATGCCTTCTTCATTTAAGGTTAATTTTCCTTTACTTAAACCTCCCATAACTCCATCATTTACCACATACCAATTATCTAAATTGGCATCTTTGCTAAAATTGAAGATTGTCATATCAGTTTTTTGAGTGAATATTAAAAGCAATATTATTACGAAACGCATAATAACTAAACATGTAAAATCAAATTAGGTTTAACTAAGGTGGCGTTATCTTCCTGTGCTCATTCTTTTCAACCTTTGTAACCACAATAGTATCAATTGGTAAAGTTGAAATGCCCCAGGCAGGATGATATAGGTAAGAGTTGTACATGCTGGCAAATGAGTGTCCTGAGAAAAGCGTTAGTGCCCCAGCTTCTTCCCAATACTTATTTTCTATGCTTAATGTTAAGCTACCATCAATTTTTTGTTTAGAAACATCCTTAGGGTAAACCAAATAATCTCCCGGTTTAAGCATGTAGGTTGCGTTCGTAGCATATGTTTCCATATCGTTTTTATTGGCATAATATTGCCAACCCCAATGTCCGCTAGACCATACTTTGGCATTTGGGCTAAACTGTATCGTATTTGCCATTTTCCTATAGTAATCAGCATACACCCAATCAGATATGCCGAGTAACAAACCAATAACAGCGCTGGCAATAATAGTGGCCATTTTAGCATTAGCTGCAGCTTGGTTTATTAAGGGATAACTTAAAAGTAAAAGCATTGGTACAATAAGCAATAAATGTCTGCTTGCTATAAAGGGTGCAAACAATATGGTAAAGGCACCAATAGCGCTTGCTACTAGTGCAAGAATGAAAACATTGCTTTGCAAAAATGAGATTTTATTTTTTTGTACTTCTTTTAAAACTTGCCAGCCAGTTAATACAATTATGAGCGATCCATTAAATACAAAGGCAACGTTTAGTAAGTGATTTACCCATTTTTGTTGAATTACGTTGGTATAAACTAATGCAGCTACAACAAGCAATGCACATAACATGGTATAAATAACATTGGCCATTATCGTTTTCTTCCAAGCGCCATTTAGAAGCAGCAAGCCAATAAAGCAGATAGCGCCAAGACAGCTTATAAAAGTGATAATGTTGGCAGCGTTAAAATTGCCTTTAGCTCTATTAAACAAATGTATCTCTCCAAAATTTAAGTAATTCCAAAATGACCAAAGCACAATTACCGCAAGTGGAATTAAAGCAACCCAAACTCTTTTTTTGTGTTTGGATAGGACTAGGAAAAGTGTGAATGCGACAACAACTGGTAGTGCCGTGTATTTTATTAAAATGGCAATGCTTAGTATTAGAAATGCTAGCAAAAATGAGCTCAATTGACCATGGATGTTACCTTTTATAAGAAAATAGGTTGCTATGAGCAATAATGCCATAAGTGGAACATCAACCATCACATTTTGGTTAATAATAAAAGCTGGGCAAAATGCAAAAAGCGCCAAAAGTAAGTTGCTATCTTTCATTTTTAAAGCGAGCGCAATTTTTTTAAAGTAAAAAAGACATAAGAAACTAAACAATGCTATCAAGCTGTGCAAGGCAATTTCACTTTCGCCAAAAATGGTAATTTGCAAAGCCACCATGTATAAAAATAGTGGTGGTTGGTTGCCCACAAATAAAGGTGTTGGAGAGTCGTCCCAATTTACTGCGCACTGCATAGGTTGTAGTGGATTTTTTGCAATACACTTGGCTGCTTCAATATGAAAAGTATCATCAATATGAAATGCTTTATTGATGTTAATCAAAGTTAGCAGTAACCATAAAGCAAAAACTATGGAGTACTTAGGCAATTTTATATGGATTAGCTGTTATACAATGCTCTAATTAAATAAATAATAATTACTATTTTTTGGATTTGAGAAATTGAACCTCCCGAATCTACTTGTTATCTGGCCTAACATTATTTCAAAAAATGAAAAAATTTCTTTTAACCTTGATAGCCATTATCTTTTTACTTGCAAGTAGTTGTAAAGATGAATGTAAGGACCTTAAGTGCTTAAATCGTGCAGAATGCAATGATGGAACATGTATTTGTCCTACAGGTTTTAGTGGTGAATTTTGTGAAGTTGAAGATCAAGCTGCTTTATATGGTTCTTATTTAGTATCAGGTACAAACCAATGTACGTCTTCTAATCATTCGGGTTGGGATGCTAATTTTTCTAATAAGACAGTAATTTTTCAAGAATCACCGACCAACTCTGGGTCGGTTGAGATGGTTGTTGACTTTGCCACTATAAAAGTAGCGCTCAGCGGAAACAACTTTGTACTTTCAGCGCTATCAGGTTATACTGGATCAGGTAAATTTGAAAACAATAACATGACTTTTGAATTGAATAGTACGGTAGTAGCTGGAGGAGAAGATTGCAAAATAAATGTCTCCGGTCCCAAGCAGTAACAAACAGACATTTCTGATTGATTCCTGATGGTTTTTTTGGCTCACTAGGAATTAGTTAAAAGCTATCAACAAGATTTACCAGGTTGGGTAAATAACTGATGTTTTGACTTAAATAGTATTCTCCGTGCTGTCAGAAGCTGCTTCCGACATGTTAAAACAGTGGATATTATAGTAGGTTTAAAAGTATTAGTTAGTGTTAACAAACGTCAGAACTAGGTTCTGACGGCACCTGTGGGTTAACTGATGCCCCTTGGTGGTTAAACTCACTCAGGTTCAAGTAAGTTGTAAATGTTTTGGAAACAGCAATTAATAAATTAACACGGGTGATGTTGGAAGCTACTTCCGACATTTGGTATTTCTTCTTTTGCTATATTTAGCTTATGGGTTTACGCGGCAGAACTGACTTATCAGATTACAACTTATTTTTCATAACCACTACCTGTCATAATTTTTTACACTTGTTAAATTCGGACTTTGCTAAGCAGATGATGCTTGATAATTTGAATTTTTACAATAAAAAGTATGAAGCTTCAACAGTAGCTTATGTGATTATGAACAATCATTTTCATCTAATTCAATTTTTTAATGTGCCCGATAGCATCTCTAACTACATGCGAGATTTTAAGAAGTTTACTTCAGTTTCATTGCTAAAACATTTAAAATCAACAAATGACCCTGTGGTAAATAAGTTGAAGTTTAAAAGGGGAAAACAAACCCATAAAATTTGGATGGATAGATTTGATGATTTGGCACTATATAAGGAAAAAACTACCAAGACCAAATTAGACTATATTCATAATAATCCTGTGAAGAAGGGCTATTGTTCTATTCCAGAAGATTATAGTTGGTCAAGTGCAAAATACTATGAGTTGAATGAACAAGATGATAAAATTGACTTGCTTCACTATAATGAGGTGGTGTAAACGTCAGAACTAGGTTCTGACGGCACCAGTGGTTCTAAACGACAGAACAAGGTGCTGACAGCACCACTGGTTGGTGGTTAAACTCACAAGGATTCTAGTTAGTTGTGAGTGATTTAGCAAAAGATAGGTTTTTGGAAGCAGTAAGTAATCAACCTACATGCGTGCTGTCGGAAGCTACTTCCGACATTTGTAGCTAGGATAAAAGAGCTAGCTAAAAATGATATAATTTCTCCTCACAACTTCTTACTTTTACCAACCTAAAATAAGGATGTAATATGAGCGTTTTAGTAGATAAAAATTCAAAAATAATTGTACAAGGTTTTACTGGTGGAGAGGGTACTTTTCATGCAGGGCAAATGATAGAGTATGGAAGCAACGTTGTTGGTGGTGTTACACCAGGCAAAGGCGGACAAACTCATTTAGACAGACCTGTATTTAATACAGTGGATGAGGCAGTTACCAAAGTAAATGCAGATGTAAGTATAATTTTTGTGCCGGCTCCTTTCGCGGCTGATGCAGTTATGGAAGCAGCAGATGCAGGCATTAAGGTAATTATTTGCATTACGGAAGGCATACCTGTGCAAGACATGGTTAAGGTTAAGGAATACATAAGCGGTAAAGATTGCCGTTTGGTTGGTCCTAATTGCCCAGGTGTTATGACTCCAGGAGAAGCTAAAGTTGGTATTATGCCAGGTTTTATTCACAATCCGGGTAGAGTAGGAATAGTATCACGTTCAGGTACGTTAACCTATGAAGCGGTTGATCAAGTAACCAAAGCTGGTTTAGGCCAAAGCACTTGCATTGGTATTGGTGGAGACCCTATTATTGGAACCACTACAAAAGATGCGGTTGAGTTATTAATGAATGACCCTGATACTGATGGAATTATTATGATTGGCGAAATTGGCGGAAATATGGAAGCCAATGCTGCTCGTTGGATTAAGGAACATGGAACTAAGCCTGTTGTAGGTTTTATTGCTGGTCAAACTGCACCAAAAGGAAGAACAATGGGCCATGCTGGTGCAATTGTTGGTGGAGATGAAGACACTGCTGAAGCTAAAATGAAAATTATGGCTGAGTGTGGAATTACCGTTTGCGAATCACCTGCTAACATTGGTGAAAAAATGGCTGAAGCCCTTAAGGCAGTCACTGCCTAAACTTCAACTTCAATTTTTTAAACTTCAACTTCAATACATTTAAATGGGAAGACTTTCAGGTAAAACCGCATTAATAACAGGTGGCTCACGTGGTATTGGTAAGGCAATATGTTTGGCGTTTGCGAAAGAAGGTTGCAATGTTGCATTTACCTATAACTCATCTGCAGATGCTGCAAATGCTGTTGCTGCCGACCTAGAAAAATTGGGTGTGAAAGCAAAAGCTTACCAAAGCAATGCTGCTTCTTTTGAAGCATCACAACAACTAATAACTGATGTTACTGCAGATTTTGAAGGTTTTACCATTGTAGTTAACAACGCAGGTATTACGCGTGATAATTTAATGTTGCGCATGAGTGAAGAGCAGTGGGATGAGGTAATTACAACCAATCTTAAATCCGTTTTTAATGTTACCAAGGCTGCATTGCGTCCCTTGTTAAAAGCACGTGAAGGAAGTATTATTAATATGAGCTCTATAATTGGAGTTGGTGGCCAAGCTGGACAAGCGAATTATGCAGCAAGTAAAGCAGGCATTATAGGTTTTAGTAAAAGTATTGCCAAAGAAGTTGGAAGCCGCAGCATACGTTGCAACGCAATTGCACCCGGTTTTGTAGAAACTGATATGACACATGATTTACCAAACAAAGAGGAATTTGTCGCCATGATTCCTGTTAAACGTTTAGGAATTGCTGATGATATTGCCAATGCCGCATTGTTTTTAGCTTCTGATGATTCAACATATATTACCGGCCAAGTGTTAAGTGTTTGTGGCGGTTTAAATATATAATGGATACTTTCGTTAATGTTACCATATTAATATGCTAACAATTCAATAAAACCGGCTCTTTTTATGTTGTACTTCTTCAAAAAAAAATACCATAACATAGCAGCTATGCAATATTGTTTTTCATTGTCTAACAAAAAAAATAGCTCTGCACTATTCGAACTCTTAGCACATTAAAATGGTATTAGCAGTGTTACTTTCAATTTTACCAGACTCATTACAATTTCAATATCCACTTTGGTTTATACCATTGTGCTTGTTGTTGGGAGCGATATACGCATTCGTTTTATACTTTAAGGATCGAACGTTTGCCGATACCAATTCTTCAAAAAAGGCATTACGCTGGATTTTGGGTATTACTCGATTTGCGGTTATTAGTCTAATTGCATTTTTTCTTTTAGAGCCATTTGTAAAAACTCAATTTACCGAAATTGAAAAGCCGATAGTTATTGTGGCTCATGACAATTCAGAAAGCATTAACACTCATTTTAAAAATGCAGATTCTACTGAATATGTAGCTGCATATAATGGTTTGATAACAAGCTTAGAGGAGAAGTTTGAAGTAAACACATACACTTTTGCAGATAAGGTTAGCAATGGAACAAATTTGAGTTTTGATGAAAAGGTTACAGATGTATCGGATCTTTTTAGTGAACTGTATGAAAAGTATGCCAACCAAAATGTTGGTGCTGTTGTGTTGGCCACTGATGGGATATACAACCGTGGTAACAACCCTGCATACAGTAATTTAAAATTGAATGTGCCAGTATATTCAATTGCATTGGGTGATACCAATCCACGAAAAGATTTAAAAATATTTCAAGTTTACCATAACAAAATTGCTTACCTAGATGATAAATTCAGCATTAAAATTGATGTTAGCGCTTTGAATTGTTTAGGTGAAAAAACCAATTTGACTGTTAAAAAGGCAGGAGGTTCAACCGTATTTAACAAAACATTAAGCATTGATAAAAAGGCTTACAATGCCGATTTTGAAGTGATTATTGATGCTACAACAGCCGGTATACAACAATACCAAGTAAGCACATCTCCTGTAAATGGCGAATTAACAAATGCCAATAATTACAAAACGTTTTACATTGATGTTTTAGATAGTAGACAAAAAATATTGTTGTTGGCGCATGCACCACATCCTGATTTAACTGCCATTAAGCAATCAATTGAAACCAATAAAAATTACGAAACCAACATACGGTTTGCAGCTAATTTTAAAGGAAGTATTGCTGAATATGATATGGTGGTTATGCACCAATTGCCAAGCAGTAAATATGCGGTAACCAATGTAATACAAGAAATTAAAGTTAAGAGAACACCTGTTTGGTATATAGTTGGTGGCCAAACGGATATAAATGCTTTTAACACAAACCAAAATACCCTTAAAATTACGGGCAGTAATAAATCAATAAACAAGGTTACACCAATTGCTAAAAGCGGCTTTCAGTTATTTACTTTAAATGATAAGCTGATCAACTCGGTAAAGGCATTTCCTCCTTTAAATGCACCTTATGGCGAAATTGCGGCATCACCAACTGCCAAAGTCTTGCTTAATCAAAAAATTGGTTCGGTGGGCACAGACTATCCACTGCTAGCTTATAATAATGATGTGAATGGGAAGGTAGCAGTGCTGGCTGGTGAAGGTATTTGGAGATGGAGATTGTATGATTACTTAACCAATCAAAGCCACGATTTAATTAATGAATTGGTAAACAAGTCTGTTCAATACACATCAGTAAAATCTGATAAAAGGCAGTTTAGAGCCACTGCTCAAAAGAATTTGTTTTTTGAAAATGAGCCAATAGTTATTGATGCAGAATTGTACAATGATAGTTATGAGTTGATTAATGATCCTGATGCATTTTTGAAAATTTACAGTGAAGAGGAAAAGGAGTTTCCTTTTACATTTAGTAAAACTAGCAATGCTTACAATGTAAATGCAGGCTTTTTTGCTGAAGGCAACTACACTTTTACCGCTTCAAGTAATTACAATGGTAAAAACTATAGTAGTAAAGGAAAGTTTAGTGTTAGTCCAATACAAATTGAAGCACAACAGCTGCAAGCAAACCACAAGCTACTTTATTTATTAGCTGAAAAATATGGAGGTGAGGTTGTTTATCCCAACAAAACAATAGAGTTGGCAAATATTATTTTACAAACAGATAAAATAAAGCCAATTGCTTACGAGAGTTATCAGACCAAGGCAATCATTAACTACCGTTGGATCTTTTTTGTGCTAATAACCTTGTTAGCATTAGAGTGGTTTATACGAAAGTTTAAAGGAGGCTACTAATAGCTTAGCTAATGGTGGTTTGTGAATGGTTGTTGGTCTTGCGTTATTTTCAACTAACCGAATGATACTCCCTCTTGATAATTTCCCGTAGAGCAAAAAGTCGAAAAATCTTTTAACAACGAATAATGAGTGCCATAAAAAAAGGCACTCGTAGATTGAGCGCCTTCTATAATTGGATATGATAAGTTAAATTATCTTTTCTCTAATTCTTCAATTTTTGCTTGCAAGGCTTCAATTTGAGCTTGCTGTTCTTGTATTGCTTTTGTTAAAACAGGGATTAAGCCAATATAGTTTACACCTAAAGCTTTTTCTTCAGTTCGTATTTGATCTTCAATTCTGTTTTTATCTGGAGTAGAAAAGTGAAGGTAATCAATATCCTTAACAAGATTTGGTAATTCTGTTTGGAGTTCTTCCGCTATAAAGCCAAATTGTCTTCCACTAGCAAAGTTAAACTCGTTTTTTACATAATCATAGCTCACAGGATTTAACTCTTTAACTACAGATAGTGCTCCATCAATTTCGGTAATACCTGTTTTAAAATGACGTGATGATGGGTTGGTAAAGGTACCAGTAACATTTACATCACCAACAAAAAGTCCTGCAAAGTCTTCTCCTACAGCATCAGCTGCACCGTAAACGGCAACATCAGTAATTAGATTGGCAGCAGAAGGTGTAAAGCCTCCAACACTAATATTATTATTTGCATTGTCATCAGCAATGGCTTGAATACCCCAATTCGCAGCGGTACCACTGCTGCCAGCACCTTCAGCAATAGCTAACAATGCAATATTTGTACCACCTGTGGTTGAATCAATGGCTTGAGCCAATACTCCAATATTAAAACTAGCATTTAAAGCGTTCCCAAAAAGTCCAATGTTACTTCCTGTTGGATTGGTACCATTAGATAATCCAAACACTGCAAATGCATTATCTGATATACCATTCAAATTGCTGCGCAAACCAGAAATTTCACCTGTAATCAAGGAGGTATTTATTGAGTTAATAATTCCACCCGTTCTGTCGGTTGAATTTAGTGCAGCGTCAACATCCAGTTGGCTTACTTGTGAGAAACCAAAAACAGTAATAATTAGTGTAGAAAGTAAAAGAATTGTTTTTTTCATTTTAGTAGATTTTTGAAAGCACAAAATAGCAATCTACTATAGTTTAAAAAAAGATAATATTTTATTTTTTTACAAATACAAAAAGGTCTTCATCATCCTTTTTCATCATGTATTTTTCTCGAGCATAACGCTCAAGCGCTTCTTGGTTGTTGAATAAAGCTGATTCATATTCTCTAATCTCTTGAATTTTAGTTTCGTAGAAATATTGTTTGTCTTTTAGCGCATTTAAAGCCTTGCGTGATTTATGTAATGTAGGCACGTCATATTTCGCAAAAAGCAACATGTACACACCAAAGGCTAAAAATAGTAACGCGTATTTATTTTTAAATATACTAGGTATGGAATGGTAAAATTTAATCAACTTTTTCACAACAATAAATTTAACTTGCTAATAGAAACAAAGGTTAGAATAGGACTAACGCAAGTATGTTTAAAAGCAAGAATTGCATACATAATTTGTAGTTTTAGCATTGGTTCAGCCTTTCGTACTAATGACATTTATAAAAAAATACTTTACCCTAATATTTTTAGCGCTATTTGCAGTAGCAGCAGGTATATTAACTTATGCAAGTAGAGAAATGTTGTGTTATGGTAGTGATGGTATGCAAATGGTTATCATAGCTAAAAAATATGCAACAGGCAATTTTGCCGGTGCTATAAATGCTTATTGGAGTCCGTTAATGAGCTGGTTTATTGCCTTATTAAGTTTATTTGGTTTAGATGGAATTTTAGCCTTTAAAATTGTTAGAATATTGGGTGCAATTTTAGGGTTATATGTTTTTGAAAAGCTTCTTAAAAATTTTAAAGTTGGGTTTTCGGTAAAGGTTATTTGCATGCTTTTGTGTGCAATAGCTTTTTCATACTATTTGTTGCAAGAGGAGCCTGATTTATGGGTGGTTACACTTACTATTACTTATTTATATTTTTTGCTAAATAAAAAATTTGTTGTAAGCAAGAAGCAAGGAATTTTAGTGGGTGTTGTTGGCGCAACATCTTACTTTGCTAAGGCTTATGGTTTTCCATTTTTTGTAAGCAATTTTCTATTAACGGGGTTGTTGTTTCTTTTGATTTATCGAAAGCAAATTGAAAAGCGCAAGGTAATTTTAACAAACTTGGCGTTAGGCTTTTTAAGCTTTATGTTGCTTTCGGGCATTTGGGTTGGCATTATTTCAACTAAATACAATCAACTGATAATTAGTAGTTCTAGCATTTACAATAACAAAGTTTTAACTCCTAAGTTTACCGGTGTTGATGAAATTTCGAATACATTTAATCTACCAACTTTTAGTACCTTATTGTTTGAAAAGCCCCATGAAACAGGTGCATTAAGCTCATGGGAAGAGCCTTACTTTACGGTAATAAACGAACCAAATCCTAAGCGATTAGCGGATAAGGAAAGTCGCAATTATTTGGTAAAAAACATGGTGCGAAATGCCAAATCCTTCTACTATGATTTTCCACTTAAATACAATTTGATTGCACTGTTTTTTATAGGAATACTATCCTTTTTGGTTGGCGCTAAATACAGCAAGTGGGATAAATTTTTAGTTGTGGTACTCGGTTTAACATTTATAAATTATGCTGGAGGCTATATGCTTTTATTGGTTCAAGAAAGATACTTGTGGGTTAACAATATGCTTATTTTTATTATAATGGCCATACTTTTAAAAGGCATTGTTAAAGGAAGCAGGTTTGTTAAATTATTACCTGCTGTAGTTATTAGTTTAGGACTTCTTTTAGTAGGTATTAATAGCAGAAATTATATTGGGCACCGCATGAATTGGTGTTTTGACGTTTGCTCACACAGCGGTATGTTTTCATTTATAGAGCAAACTGAGGAGTTATCAGTAGAAGGTAGGTATGTAAGTTATGGAAGTCAACGGCCTGGGGAAACTAGGCAGTTTTACATATGGTCTTATAAAACTGATATGCCTTATTATGGAGGGGCTTCTGAGATGTACCCGGTTAGTCAAATTAAAACCGAATTAAAGCAATACGATATTGATTATCTTTTTCATGATAAAAAATATGAATTGCCTGTTGAGCTAGAAAATGTATTGCAATTAGATTACAAAGATCCTAATGGTTTTATGGATATTTATAAAGTAAAGAGCTAGCTCAAATACTTTTTGAAGACACTATCGCCAGGAAATACTGCTGCATGACCTAGTTCTTCTTCAATTCGTAAAAGTTGATTGTACTTTGCAGTTCTATCAGAACGTGAAGCTGAACCGGTTTTAATTTGACCAGTATTTAATGCAACAGCCAAATCTGCAATGGTAGCATCTTCAGTTTCGCCAGAACGGTGACTCATTATAGATGAATATTTATTTTGTGATGCTAAAGCAACTGTATCAATTGTTTCGGAAAGTGAACCTATTTGATTAACCTTAATTAATATTGAGTTGGCAGTATCATTGTCAATTCCACGTTGCAATCTTTTGGCATTGGTAACAAACAAATCGTCACCAACCAGTTGGCATTTATGTCCCATTGTTTCAGTCATCAATTTCCAACCTTTCCAGTCATCTTCAGCCAAGCCATCTTCAATTGATACAATAGGGTAAGAGTCTACCCATTCTTCCCAAAATTCTACCAGCTCTTCAGATGTTCTTGATTTACCAGAAGCTTCCAAAGTATACAATCCAGTTTCCTCATTGTAAAATTCTGTAGCGGCAGCATCTATTGCAATATGAATGTCTTCACCAGGTCTATAACCTGCCGTTTCAATTGCTCTTAAAATAAAGTCTAATGCCTCCTTATTAGAAGTTAAACTTGGTGCAAACCCTCCTTCATCACCAACATTGGTTGAGTGGCCTTTTTCGTGCAATACTTGTTTTAAGTAGTGAAAAGTTTCTACGCCCATTCTTAATGCATCACTAAAAGTCTCAGCACCAGTTGGCACGATCATAAACTCTTGAAAATCCACTTTATTATCAGCATGTGCACCTCCATTAATAATATTCATCAATGGAATTGGCAATGTGTTGGCGCTTACACCACCTACATAACGATACAATGGCTGCATGCTTTCTAAGGCAGCCGCTTTTGCAACTGCTAGTGAAACCGCTAAAATTGCATTGGCACCTAAATTGCTTTTATTTTCTGTTCCATCTAAATCAATCATTAACTGGTCTAAGTAATTTTGATCGAATACGCTTAAACCCATTAATGCTTCAAACAGGGTAGTATGGATGTTATGCAATGCACCTTTAACTCCTCTACCAAAATATTCTTTACTGTCTTTATCTCGCAATTCTACGGCTTCATGCTTACCTGTAGAAGCACCGGATGGTACGGCAGCTCTGCCCATGTAACCAGATTCAGTAAAAACGTCAACTTCTACCGTAGGTTTACCTCTGCTGTCTAAAATTTGACGGGCTTTAATATCTATTATTACGCTCATGGTGTTTTAATGGTTGAATTGTTTAATGGTTGAATTGTAGCACTGTTAAATTGCTTTATGGCTAAACTGTTAAACTGTTGCATTGTTAAACTGTTAAATGGTTGAATTGCTAAATTGTTAAACTGTTGCATGGTTTAATTGTTGCGTTGCTGCATTGTTATATTGCTGAACTGTTACATTCTCGTTTTGTATATAATGTTGATAGCTCTTTGAGGTGTTTAGTTGCAAGGCTTTTAGATTTTTAGTTTTTCGTTGGTGTATTTAATTAGGCTGTTAATGGCTTTAGGTAATTTGTTTATTTCATTTTTTATGTGCTCTAAATTTTCACCTTGTATCAATTTTCTGCTTTCAGCTTTTTTTATCCAATCGATTGTTTCAATTAATGAACCTTGCGCATATCTATAAAACTTAATTTTATCTTTTTTGTGATATCTGCCAAAACCCTCTGAGATATTTGCCGAGATGGAATCAGCTGAACGAACCAATTGTTGCCCAACAGTATTCTTTTTAAAATGATCCCAACCGATAACCTCATCCCAAACAAAATTGCTCATATCATGTGATAATGTATAGCATTCAATTTTATCAAGGGTTAAATACTGTTGGCTCATGTGATTGATTTTAGGGTTTCAATTGTGATGAATGTTTTGTTGAATTTGAGAGTTAAGCCATTAAACAATACAACAATTTAATCATTAAGATATCCTATAAATTTATCAAACAAATATCTTGAGTCATGCGGCCCCGGTGAAGACTCAGGATGGTATTGCACACTAAATGCTTTTTTGCCTTTTACATGTATTCCTTCAATGGTATCATCATTTAAGTTTACATGTGTAATATCAACTTTATCTGAACTTTTTACTTCTTCAGCAATTACACCAAAGCCATGGTTCTGGGTAGTAATTTCTGATTTACCGGATTCAAAGTTTTTTACTGGGTGGTTTAAACCACGGTGCCCATTGTGCATTTTATAGGTTCCGATATCGCAAGCTTGTGATAATATTTGATGTCCTAAGCATATGCCAAATATAGGTTTATCATCTTCCAATGCAGCTTTAACAAAATCAGTTGCATACGGCATGGCTCCCGGATCTCCTGGACCATTGCTTATAAATATACCTTGAGCACCCCATTCCTTAACTTCTTGGTAAGTTGTTTTGGCAGGAAATACTTTTAAATAGCAATCTCTATCCGCAAAGCATTGTAAAATATTTTTCTTTACCCCTAAATCCAACACTGCTACTTTATTCGTTGCACTTTCTTCTCCAAAACTGTAAGGTTCAGTTGTACTTACTTTAGATGATAATTCTAAGCCCGCCATTGAAGGCACTTTGGCTAATTGCTCCTTGAGTTGATCTATAGCAGTATTTTCAGAAGAGATGATGGCATTCATAGCACCTTTGCTTCTAACATGCTTTACTACTGCTCTTGTATCAATATCAGAAATGCCAACTACGGCTTCATTTAAATAATAATCTTGTATTGGTTCATCAGCTCTATGGCGTGAGAACAAATTGGTGAAATTTTTACAAACTAAACCTGATATTTTGATAGAGTCAGATTCTTCATCATCTTTCATTGTACCATAGTTACCAATATGGGCATCTGTCATTATCAATATTTGTCCAAAGTAACTCGGGTCGGTAAACACTTCTTGATAACCCGTCATGCCTGTATTAAAACAAATTTCTCCTGTTGTAGTGCCTATTTTACCAGCCGACTGCCCATGAAAAACGGTACCATCTTCTAAGAGTAATACCGCGGGGACTTTTTCAAAGTATTTCATTGAAACACAAAGGTAGTAGTTAACCTAATTTTTACAACAGTTAGGTATGCACAATTGTGGAAAGGTGGTTAATTGTGTATATTGGGTAAATGAAGAAGGCTATATTTCTAACTATATGTCTTGTAGCATTAGTTTCATTTATTTATGGTTTCCCAGAAAACGACAATTATATCGATTTAATACAGTTAGAAATTGACGTTAAAAGATCCAGCACTAAAACCTACGGCAATTTAAACGACACCGAAAAAGGTATTTTAGATGCAGTTGCTACAAGTGACACTAGGTCAGCTATAAAGGCACAATTAATACTTAAAACATTCTATGCCGTAGATTATGAAAAGCTTTTTCCGGTGTTAATAGGAAGCAGTTATAAAAGGATTGAAAGTGAAGCTTTAAGGACAACTTTTAGCATATATCCAAACCCTACCAAAAACAGTGTTGTTTTGCAATACCCACCAAGTGAGCAACAATTAACTTGTAGTGTATTTGATTTAACGGGTAAGGTTATATTAACCGAAAAGGTGAATTCAAATGGGCATCATGAACTCAATATTTCTGATGTTTCCTCTGGAATTTATATTGTTAGACTAGAAGCACTAGAACAGTCCAATGCGAATCAAAGGCTTATAATTCTAAAATAAGATATATGAAAATATTTGTTTCAAGTTTAACCTTCTGCCTAGTAACGTTCTATGCTGTAAGCCAACCTACGTGGAATATAACCCATGATAGTTTAGGAAAGTTTGAGTTTTGTAGAAATGTGTAAATACAGGGGGATACCAGCATTTTAACATTAAGTATCGGTAATTTTAACCAGAATGGAAGTGGCCAAGATATTTTTTTAAGAAGACATAATCTAGATGGTCAATATTTAAACGGCAAGGCATATGGTGTTCTAAATAGAGATGTTTACAATACTTTTGGCAGCCTGTTATTACTAAGTAGCAACAGTTTTATAACCTCTGGAACAGTCCAATATGCGGATACTTCTGTTTGGGGAGGAGTTCAAACTAACTATTATTTTGCTAGGCACGATATAATGGGAGATACAATTTGGTTCAAACAATTTCAAAATGTACTATTCGAATATGTAAGGGGTACCGCTCTTTTACAAAGTAATGCTATTGTCGCAACAGGTATTAAATACCTAAATAATCAAAGTTTTAACTATGAACAAATCTACCTAGTAAAACTGGACAGTTTAGGCAACAAATTATGGGAAAAAATGTGGGGCAATCCTAATGAGCATGAGCAAGGCTTAATTGTTGATGAATTACCCAATGGCGATTTGGTAATTGCGGGCATTTATGAACCTGCCGGGCAAGATCCATTTAACAAAAAATGGCATAACTTTTTAATAAAAACCGATAGTGCTGGCAATGAAATTTGGAGGAAGAACATTCATACTGGAGAAGGATCCTGTGTAAATGATATGGTGGTGACTTCAGATGGAAATATTTTATTGGTGCACACTTCACGCAATGATATAACTCCAAGCATAAGGGCAATGACGGTTTCAAAATATGACTTAAATGGTAATATAATTTGGAGTACCGAATATGAATCAACCAAACGTTTGTGTGGTTATCATTTTATAGAAGATACAGACGGCTCAATTATAGGAACATGTGGTATCAATTGGGGAAATACAGGAGATAAAGATGGTATGGTATTTAAGTTATCCTCTACAGGTCAAAAACTATGGGAGCGAGTGTATGACCAAAACCCTAATGAAGATGATTATATGAATGATGTGGTAATTGCACCTGATGGTGGCATTGTAATAGCAGGCGTTACCAAAAACCCTACGCAAGATTTATGGTTAATGAAGTTAGATAGTATGGGTTGTTTAGATAGTACCAATTGTGGTGTGGATTTACCTACGGGTATTGGGGATGTGGGATATGAGATGTTGGATTTGGAATTGTTGGTATATCCCAACCCAAGTAGTGGTTGGGTTACTTTTGAGCTGTCTTTCGACAACCCATACGGGGCTCAAGATGGCGCTATTCATATTAAGATGATTAAAATTTATAATGCTGTAGGGCAATTAGTTGGAGAATACAATTGGCAAAATGGCAATAACGAATTACAAATTAATGTAAACCATTTACCCAGCGGTGTTTATTTTTATGAATTGGCAAATAATGATTTGGTTTTGGCAAATGGTAAGTTAAGTGTGGTTGAATAGCACAAAAAAAGTCCCACCAAATTGGTAGGACTTGAATATTATTGGTTACAAATTTACTTATGCTTTTTCAGCTTCATCATCACCTTTAGTAGGCTCGTCTAGTTTATCTTTGATGTTCTCGGCAATTTCGTCCGTTTTTTCTTTAATAGTTTCTTTTACCTCTTCAGCTTTTTCTGCAAGCGTTTCTTTAACATCAGTAATTTTTGAAGCAATGGCTTCTTTAGTTTCCTCAACCTTTTCCACTGCTGCTTCTTTTGCTTCTCCAACCTTTTCGGCTACTGATTCTTTTACTTCTGTAGCTTTTGCGGCCGCAGCATCTTTTGCATCTGCAGCTTTTTCAGCAACTGTTTCTTTCACTTCATTTGCTTTATCAGCAACCGCTTCTTTCACTTCTGCTGCCTTTTCTGTAACTTTTTCTTTGGCCTCTTTGGCTTTTTCAGTAACTGTTTCTTTGGCCTCTTTCGCTTTTTCAGCAACAGCTTCTTTAACCTCAACTGCTTTTTCGGCTACTGTATCCTTAGCATTAGTAGCAGTTTCTTTTACATTTTCAACTACATTATCTACCACGTCAGTTGCTGATGCCGCTGCGCCAGTTTTAGCTGCAGTTTCCGCTCCTTTTCCACCACCTCTTCTTCTTCTAGACTTTTTCTTCTTGGTTTCTTTAAACATGTTCTCGTTGTAATCTACCAACTCAATCATGGCCATTTCGGCATTGTCGCCCTTTCTAAAACCAGTTCTTAGCACACGTGTATATCCGCCTGGTCTATCTGCTATTTTATCAGAAATAGGTCCAAACAATTCTTGTATAGCATATTTGTTTTGCAAATATTTAAATGCCATTCTTCTATTGTGTGTACTATCGCTTTTAGCTCTAGTTAATATAGGTTCAATATGCTTGCGCAAAGCTTTTGCCTTGGCAACAGTAGTTGTTATCCTTTTGTGCTCAATTAAGGCCAAAGAAAGGTTTTTAAGCAATGCTTTTCTATGCGCTGCCTTTCTACCTAAGTGATTGAACTTCTTCCCGTGTCTCATTACCTTTATTATTAATGCTTACCTGCGGTAAGCGGGGTTATTTACTCTTCTTCTAATTTGTAACGGCTTAAATCCATGCCGAATGACAATCCTTTTTCAATTACCATCTGCTCAATTTCTACCAACGACTTCTTACCAAAATTTCTAAATTTTAATAAATCTTGTGTGCTAAACTTCACCAATTCAGATAAGCTATTAATTTTAGCCGCTTTTAAACAGTTGTAAGCTCTTACTGAAAGATCCATATCTTCTAATGGAGTTTTCAATAATTTACGCATGTGTAAAATGTGCTCATCAACCATATCATCAGCTTCATCAGTATGTTGGTCAAAAGTGATATTGTCATCACTAATCAACATAAAGTGTTGGATCAATATTTTTGATGCTTCCTTAATTGCTTCTTCTGGGTGTATGGTACCATCAGTTTTAATGTCAAACAACAGTTTTTCGTAATCTGTTCTTTGCTCAACTCTGGTATTTTCTACTTTGTAGCTTACGTTTTTAATAGGCGTAAAAATAGAATCAGTAGGTATTAAACCCACCACAGCTTCAGATGGTGCATTTTCTTCCGCAGGTACATAACCTCTTCCTTTTTTAATGGTTAATTCCATTTCAAGCTTTACAGCTTTTTCTAAATGGCAAATAACCAAATCAGGATTCATTATTCTGAACGTATTGGTGTGTTTTTCAATGTCTTCAGCTTTGAATTCATCTTTACCACCAATTGAAAGAAATATTTTTTCTTCATTGAAATCATCAGTACCTGTGATTTCTTTTTTGAAGCGAACTTGTTTAAGGTTCAATATAATTTCAGTTACATCTTCAATTACGCCAGGTATTGTTGAAAACTCATGCTCAACTCCATTAATTTTAATAGCGGAAATAGCATAACCGTCCAATGAACTCAATAGAATTCTTCTTAGTGTATTACCTATGGTTACACCAAAGCCAGGCTCTAAAGGCTTAAACTCGAATGCTCCTTCAAATTCCGTAGCTTTTTGAAGTACAATCTTATCTGGTTTTTGGAACGTTAATATTGACATATTATTTATTTGCTTTTTTAATTTTTATTTAGAGTACAATTCAACGATTAACTGCTCATTGATGTTTTCTGGTATGTTTTCTCTGTCCGGTATAATTCCTATTCCACCTTCTAACGAATCACCATTCCATACTAACCACTCTTCTCTTTTTGCTTGCTTGCTTAATGCATCAGAAATCGTTTCAAGATTTTTTGATTTTGCTCTTATACCAACAACATCACCAATTCTTAATGCATAAGATGGTTTGTTAACGATAGCACCGTTAACGGTAATGTGTTTGTGAACTACCAACTGTCTTGCACCTCTTCTGCTTCTTGAAAGGCCTAAGCGATAAACAATGTTATCTAACCTGCTTTCTAGCATTTGAAGCAAAACTTCACCAGTTACACCTTTTTTACGGTTGGCTTTTTCGAACGTATTTCTAAATTGACGTTCAAGTAAACCATACGTTAATTTAGCTTTCTGCTTTTCTTTAAGTTGAACACCGTACTCAGTACTTTGTCTTCTTCTTCTACTATTACCATGTTGTCCTGGTGGATAATTCTTTTTTTCAAAATTCTTATCATATCCAAAAATAGGTTCTCCTACTTTTCGAGCTAACTTGGTTTTTGGTTGTCTATTTCTTGCCATTGTTATTTATTAAACTCTTCTCTTTTTGGCTGGTCTACAACCGTTGTGAGGTATTGGAGTAATATCTTTAATAATAGTAACTTCTATGCCTGAACCAGCGATTGATCTAATAGCAGATTCACGTCCAGACCCGGGGCCTTTAACATAAACTTCTACTTTTCTCAAACCTGCATCATAAGCTTTTTGTGCTGCATCTTCCGCTGCAACTTGCCCTGCATAAGGTGTGTTTTTCTTTGATCCTCTAAAACCGCTTTTACCAGCAGATGACCAACTAATTACATCACCATTGTTATTAGTGAGTGTAACCATTAGGTTATTAAAAGATGCTTTGATGTAAGCTCTACCTTCTGGAGTTACAACTACTTTATTTTTTTTCTTGCTCTTAGCCATTATTTATAGTTCAGCTATTATTAATTATTTAGGTGCTTTCTTTTTACCAGCAACTGTTTTCTTTTTACCCTTACGAGTTCTCGCATTGGTTTGTGTTCTTTGTCCTCTAAGTGGCAATCCTTTCCTGTGTCTGATACCTCTGTAGCAACCAATGTCCATTAAACGCTTAATGTTCATTTGCACTTCAGAACGTAAGGTACCTTCAACAGTATATTTTTCACTTATAACTGCTCTAATAGCAACTGATTCATCATCTGACCAATCTTGAATTTTCTTAAGCGGATCTACTCCAGCTTCATCAAGAATGAGACGAGCAAAGGTTTTACCTATGCCGTAGATGTATGTAAGGCCTATCCAGCCTTGTTTGTGTCTTGGTAAGTCAACTCCTGCAATACGTGCCATTATCCTTGTCTTTGTTTAAATTTTGGATTCTTTTTGTTAATCACATAGATCTTTCCATGTCTACGCACGATCTTGCAATCAACAGTTCTTTTCTTTACGGATGCTCTAACTTTCATCAGTTCAATTATTTATATCGGTAGGTTATTCTACCTCTTGTTAAATCATACGGAGACATTTCAACGGCAACTTTATCACCAGGAAGTATTCGAATGTAATACATTCTCATTTTTCCAGATATGGTTGCTGTTATAACATGTCCGTTTTCAAGCTCAACACGAAACATAGCGTTACTTAACGCTTCTGTTACTTGTCCATCTTGTTTAATTACTCCTTGTTTTGCCATATTTTAATTTGCCTCAACCGCTACCATTTGGTATAAGTTAGGGTTTTTACTAATTGCCTCATCAATAATTTCAAAAGATGAAAGAATTTGAGTTCCTTCTTTTTTAATAGCTATCATATGCTCAAAATGAGCAGATGGTTTGCCATCTTTTGTTAAAATTGTCCACCCGTCACGTGCTTGTTTAACATTTTTAGTTCCCATGTTAATCATAGGTTCTATCGCTATTACCAATCCTTCTTTTAATTTAGGTCCTTTTCCTCTGCGCCCATAATTAGGTACTTCAGGACTTTCATGTAAATTGCGACCAACACCATGTCCAACCAACTCTCTTACTACTCCAAATCCATTAACGTCTTGCGTATGATGTTGTATGGCGTAACTAATATCTCCCATGCGGTTGTTTAAAACCGCTTGCTCAATACCTAAATAGAGTGATTCACGAGTTACCTGCAGTAAACGAGCTACCTCTTCATTAGGTTCCCCTAAATGATAAGTAAATGCAGAATCACCATAAAAGCCATTCAACTCCACTCCACAATCAATTGAAATAACATCACCATTTTTAAGTGGTGTATCATTAGGAATACCATGCACAACTACATCATTTACAGATGTGCAAAGCGAATTGGGGAAACCACGATAGTTTAAAAAAGCAGGTACACCTTTATTTGACCTAATAAAATCTTCTGCAATTTTATCCAAATCAAGGCAAGTAACACCTTCTTTTAAATACTCAACCAACGTGGCATGAGTTTTAGAAACAAGCAAAGAACTCTCTCTTAGTAAAGCAATTTCGTCATCTGTTTTATAAGTTATCATCTATTTAGATTCCACTTACAGCAGCTTGACCACCTCTACCTTTTATTCTACCGCCTTTCATTAATCCATCATAATGACGCATTAATAAATGACTCTCAATTTGTTGCAATGTATCCAATACAACTGCAACTATAATTAAAAGTGATGTACCGCCAAAAAAGTTGGCAAACATTGGTTCAACACTTCCTATTACCATAATAATTGCAGGCAATATTGAGATGAATGCCAAAAAGAAAGAACCTGGTAAGGTTATTCTTGACATGATCGAATCAATAAATTCTGCAGTTTTTCTTCCTGGCTTTACACCTGGAATAAATCCACCATTTTGCTTCATTTCATTGGCCATGTTTACAGGATTAATGATTAATGCTGTATATAAATAGGTAAACAAAACAATCATTATAAAAAAGATAGCATTGTATGAAAATGAAGTAAAATAGTTACCAGTAGTCATGCTCTGTAAAAAGCCAGAATCTGGCATTAACGGTGCGAAAAATGAAGGAATCATCATTAACGCTTGCGCAAAGATAATAGGCATTACACCAGATGCATTCACTTTTAAAGGAATATATCTTCTATTGCCACCGGTTTGCATCATTTTACTACCACGCCCAACAACTTGTTTTGCAAATTGCACAGGTATTCTTCTAACACCTTGCACTAAAGCAATGGTTGCGAGCACTATTATAAATAGCACGGCAAACTCAATAATTAAAGCAATACCTTGTCCGGCACCAAATCTTGAGCCAATTTCAGCAGCCATACCACCTGGCAATACTGCAATAATACCAATGGTTATTAATAATGATATACCATTACCAATACCATTATCGGTAATTTTTTCACCCAACCACATAACAAATACGGTACCTGCTGTTAAAATTATAACCGCCATTATTGCAAAGAATGTGGGGTTTTGTATAACAATAGCGCCTTGTGAAGATGTGGTAATGTATGTTAAATATGCTGCTGCCTGAAATACAGTAACAACAACTGTTAAATAACGTGTAATTTGGTTAAACTTTCTTCTTCCACTTTCACCTTCTTTCTGCATTTTTTGAAAGTAGGGTACTGCCATACCTAACAATTGCATGGCAATAGAAGCAGATATATATGGCATAATACCCAAGGCAAAGATTGAAGCTCTACCAAAAGCACCACCAGAGAACATATCAATTAATCCAAAGATACCGCCACTATCTCCCACTGAGATACGACTAGCATCTATACCTGGAATAACCACATGGCTTCCAAAACGATATATAAGTAAGATTCCTAACGTAAAAATTATACGTTTACGGAGATCTTCTATCGTCCAGATGTTTTTTAATGTTTGTACGAGTTTTTTCATACTATTTTTCTATAATATTTATAGAACCACCAGCTTTCTCTACTTTTTCAATAGCAGATTTACTAGCACTATGAACAGTTAAACTTAGTTTGGCAGTTATATCGCCATTACCTAAAATCTTCACCATTTCTTTTTTCTTTATAATTCCTAACTCAGCTAATTTTTCATTAGAAATTTCAGTAAGCTTATGCAACTCAGCAATTTTTTGAATGCGATCTACATTAAAAATTGCAAAGTGCTTCTTAAACTTAAAGTTTTTAAACCCTCTTTTAGGTACACGCCTAACCAATGGCATTTGTCCACCTTCAAACCATGGTCTTTCTTTGTAACCCGATCTTGATTTGGCACCATTGTGTCCTCTACCTGAAGTTCGGCCGTAGCCTGAACCAATTCCTCTACCAACTCGCTTACGCTTTTTAGTAGACCCATCCGCTGGTTTTAACGTAGATAAATCCATTATTTAAATATTTTCAACTTTTACTAAATGAGCTACTTTTTTAATCATTCCTTCAATTTGAGGAGTAAGCTCTTTTTCTACTGAGTGATTAATACGCCTAAGACCTAAAGCTTGCACTGTAGCTTTTTGTCTTTTAGTGCGATCAATTACACTTTTCACTTGTGTTACTTTAACTTTCGTCATAATACTATCCGTTAAATACTTTAGTTAGCTTAACTTTTCTTTGAGCAGCAACCGTGTAAGCATCTCTTAATTTACTTAAAGCATCCAAAGTTGCTCTTACAACATTGTTTGAGTTAGATGAACCTTGAGACTTAGCCAATACGTTTTGTATACCAGCACTTTCTAATACAGCTCTCATAGCACCACCGGCAATAATACCAGCACCATCAGCTGCGGGCTTAATTAAAACTCTACCACCACAAAATTTACCTAGTTGTGAATGAGGTATTGTATCATTTATTACTGGAACTTTTATCAAATTCTTTTTAGCATCTTCAATACCTTTTTGTATTGCAGACTGCACTTCACGAGATTTGCCAATGCCATGGCCAACTATGCCAGCGCCATTACCAACTACTACTACTGCTGCAAAACTAAAGGTTCTACCACCTTTGGTAACCTTTGCAACTCTACGAATATTTACCACCTTTTCTTTAAGGTCTAAATCACTCGCTTTTACTCTCTTTATGTTAGATTGTGCCATAGTTTCTTAAAATTTTAATCCTCCTTCTCTAGCTCCTTCCGCCAAAGCTTTTACTCTGCCATGGTAAAGGTAACCACCTCTATCAAATAAACATGTTTCAATCCCTAAACCTTTTGCTTTTTTAGCTAAGTTTTCACCTACCTTTTTTGCAACATCCATTTTAGGGTCTTTGCTACCAGCAATGGTTTTTTCTTTAGAAGATGAAGCTGCTAATGTATGACCCGATAAGTCATCAATTAACTGAGCATAAATCTCCTTATTGCTTCTAAACACATTTAATCTTGGTTTAGTAGCAGTGCCTTTGATAGCCTTACGTATTCTCATATGAATACGTTTTCTTCTCCAGGTTTTTTTATTCTTGATCGCCATTTTTCTTATTCTTTTATTATGCCGCAGCTGTTTTACCTGCTTTTCTTCTAAGCTGCTCACCTTTAAACTTGATACCTTTTCCTTTGTAAGGCTCAGATTTTCTGATGGATTTAATTTTTGCAGCCATTTGTCCTACCAATTGCTTATCAATTGATTCTAATGTTACAATAGGGTTTTTACCTTTTTCAGTTTCTGCGTTGATTTTAATCTCTGGTGGCATCATCATCATTATAGGATGTGAAAAACCCAACTGCATTTCTAATACTTGACCTTGGGTAGTTGCTCTATAACCAACACCTACCAACTCAAGCTCAATTTTATAACCATCTGTTACACCAATAACCATATTGTTTATTAGCGCACGGTATAAACCATGCATGGCTTTATGACGTTTTTGTTCAGTTGGTCTTTTAACAACCACTTCACCGTCATTCACCTCTACAATCATTTCAGCGTGAATTTTTTGAGTCAACTCACCTTTTGGTCCTTTTACGGTCACCACATTATTTTTAGCTACATCAACGGTAATTCCGCTGGCTATGGTAATGGGTGCTTTTCCTATTCGTGACATTTCAGTTTCTTTTTCTATTGTTTAGTATACGTGGCATAAAACTTCACCACCTATATTTTCATCTCTTGCCTCTTTATCAGTCATTACACCTTTTGAGGTTGAAATTATTGCTATTCCCAAGCCGTTTAAAACCCTTGGTAAATCACCAGCTCCAATGTAGTGTCTTAAACCTGGTTTACTAACTCTTCTCAATTGTCTTATTACCGGCAATTTAGTGCCTGAATCGTATTTAAGTGCAATTTTAATTACATCAAATCCTTGCTCATTCTTATCGAACTTGTATTTAAGGATATAACCTTTATTGTACAAAATTTCGGTAATGCTCTTTTTAGTGCGTGAAGAAGGAATTTCAACCACTCTGTGACGAGCGATTTGTGCATTTCTTATGCGCGTTAAATAGTCTCCTATAGTATCTGTTATTTTCATTCTTTATTTGTTTACCAGCTTGCTTTTGAAACTCCAGGAATTTTTCCTGCTGAAGCCAATTCACGAAATTTTATTCTTGATACGCCAAACATTCTAATATAACCTCTTGGTCTACCAGTTAATTTACAACGGTTACGTAAACGAACCGGTGATGCATTTTTTGGTAATCGATCTAAGGCATCATAATCGCCTTCTGCTTTAAGTTGAGCTCTTTTTTCAGCAAACTTTGCTACTAACTTTTCGCGTTTCTTTTGACGAGCTATTATTGAAATTTTTGACATACTTAGTTCTCTTCTTTATTTTGATTTTTAAACGGCATACCGAATGCTTTAAGTAAAGCAAATGCTTCAGCATCAGTATTGGCACTGGTAACGAATGTTATATCCATACCAGTTATTTTGTTCACTTGATCCAAACTAATTTCTGGAAAAATGATTTGTTCAGTTATTCCTAAAGTGTAATTGCCTCTACCATCAAATGCTTTATCGCTTACTCCTCTAAAATCACGTACTCTAGGTAGCGCTACAGAAATTAAACGGTCTAAAAAGTCATACATATTGGTATTACGCATTGTTACTCTCGCAGCAATAGGCATGTCTTCTCTTAGCTTAAAGTTAGAGACTGCCTTCTTAGACATTACAGGTACAGTTTTTTGACCTGTTATAGATGTCATTTCCTTTACGGCAACGTCAACTAATTTTTTATCTTGAGTAGCATCTCCAATACCTTGATTGACACAAATTTTTGTCAATTTAGGAACCTGCATTACAGATTTGTAGCTAAACTCTTCCATTAATTGAGGAACTACTGTTTCCTCATAAAATGATCTTAACCTAGGTGTATATTTTACATCAGCCATTAGTCGATTACCTCCCCTGAATTTTTAGCGTATCTAACTATTTTGTCGTCAACTAATTTTCTACCTACTTTGGTTGGTTCACCGCTTTTAGGATCAATTAGCATAACATTCGAAATATCGATAGTCGCTTCCATTTTAACAATACCACCGTCTGGGTTTTCAGCATTAGGTTTCATATGTTTTGAAACTATGTTAACGCCTTCAACCAAAACTCTTATGGTTTTATAATCTACCATCAACACACGACCTGTTTTGCCTTTATCATTGCCAGAGATAACCATTACGTTATCATCTTTTTTGATTTTAAGCTTAGGCCTATGCCTTTTTTGTTGATTAATTTTCTTTCTTCCCATTGCCTTACAGTACTTCTGGTGCCAATGACACTATTTTCATAAAATCTTTATCTCTTAACTCTCTCGCCACAGGCCCGAAAATTCTTGTGCCTTGCGGCTCATCATTTTCGGTTAACAACACAGCTGCATTGTCATCAAAACAGATATAAGATCCGTCTTTTCTCCTCATTTTCTTTTTAGTTCTAACAATAACTGCTCTAGAAACTGAACCTTTTTTGGCATTGCTATTAGGCATGGCACTTTTTACGGAAACAACTATCTTGTCTCCAACACCTGCATAACGTCTACCAGATCCACCTAAAACTCTTATGCAAAGCACTTCTTTTGCTCCGCTGTTGTCAGCTACTTTTAATCTACTTTCTTGTTGTATCATGGTTATTTCGCCTTTTCAACTATTTCAACTAATCTCCAACGCTTGGTTTTGCTTAATGGACGGGTTTCCATGATTTTTACTGTATCACCAATACCACATTCATTTTTCTCATCATGCGCAATTAATTTCTTGCTTTTCTTCATATACTTACCATACAAAGGGTGCTTAATTTTTCTTTCAATTAGCACAGCAATGGATTTCTCCATTTTATCGCTAACTACTGTACCTACACGAAACTTCCTATTATTTCTCTCAAGGTTATTCGCTTCAGCTTCTGCAGTTTCAACTTTTTTAGTTTCTTCAGCCATTGTCTTTTTCATTTACTTGCTCTTTAGGAGCGGCTTCTAATTCTCTTCTTCTCATTTCAGTTTTCATGCGAGCAATTTCTCTACGCATAAATTTTATTGATTGAGGATTTTCAAGAGGAGTAATCGCATGGTTGAATTTCATTTTAGAATATTGAGCAACATTCTCAGCCATTCTAACCTGTAATTCGTCTAACGACATTTCTATTAACCCCTCTACTTTTTTGCTCTTAGCCATTGTTATTTTCTTATATCGTGTCTAACAATAAATTTCGTTTTAACCGGTAGTTTTTGAGCTGCTAAACGTGTGGCTTCTCTTGCTACGGCTTCAGATACTCCTTCAACCTCAAACAACATTCTACCTGGTTTAACAACAGCAACCCAACCTTCTGGAGCTCCTTTACCCTTACCCATTCTAACCTCTGCTGGTTTTTTGGTTATCGGTTTGTCTGGAAAAATACGTATCCAAACTTGTCCTTCCCTTTTCATATATCTCGTAACAGCTACTCTTGCCGCCTCAATTTGGCGATTAGTTAACCAGGCTTCTTCTAAAGTTTTAATACCGTAGCTACCAAATGCTAATTGGTGACCTCTTTTGGCATTTCCTTTAATTTTACCTTTCTGCTGTTTTCTGTACTTTGTTCTTTTTGGCTGTAACATTTTACCTTAGTTTATCTTCTTCCTCCCATTCTTCTTCTGCCCTTACGTGGGTCTGGCTTTTGGTCTACGCTTGGAGTTAAGTCTCTTTTACCTAATACCTCACCTTTGCAAATCCAAACCTTTACACCAATTTTACCATAAATGGTATTGGCTTCTTTTAAGGCATAATCAATATCGGCTCTAAATGTGTGTAAGGGTGTTCTTCCTTCTTTATACTCTTCAGTACGAGCCATTTCCGCTCCTCCTAATCTACCAGACACTCTCACTTTTATTCCCTCAGCTCCAATTCTCATGGTTGAGGCTATTGCCATTTTAATGGCTCTTCTAAAATTAATTCTTGCTGTTAATTGTTTGGCAATTGTTTCACCTACAATATTAGCATCCAATTCAGGCCTTCTAATTTCAACAATGTTGATTTGAATATCCTTAGAAGTCATTTTTTTCAATTCTTCTCTAAGTCTATCAACCTCTCCACCACCTTTTCCTATTATAATTCCTGGACGTGATGTATGTATAGTTAGTGTAACTCTTTTTAGCGTTCTTTCTATAACGATACGAGAGATACCACCTTTAGTGATACGTGCATTTATGTATTGGCGAATCTTTTCATCTTCTACCAACTTTTCTGCATGGTCGTTGGTTCCAATCCAGTTGCTATCCCAGCCTCTGATGATTCCTAACCTATTACCTATTGGACTTGTTTTTTGACCCATATCTATTATTTATTCTTCTTCAGAACTATCTGAATCAGTTTTGTCTATTTTTTTATCTTTTTTCTTCTTTTTAGAGGCTGCAGCGGCAGTTGCTTTAGCTGCTTTTTTCGCAGTTGTTTTTGTTTCTACTACTTCTTCCTCCAATACTTCTACTTCATCATCTGCAAGTGCAATTGCTACTTTACTGTCAATAACCAATGTTACATGGTTAGATCTTTTACGTATGCGGTGCGCTCTACCAAATGGTGCAGGTCTCAATCTTTTAGTCTGTCTTCCACTATCAACTTTTGCTTCAGATATATATAATTCACTATCTTCTGCTCGGTATCCATCATTTTTTGCTTCCCAGTTAGAAACTGCAGAACGCAATAACTTTTCAACTCTTTCAGATTCTCCCTTACGTATGTACTTAAGTATACCAAATGCATCAAAAACGTTACGTCCTCTAATAGCATCAATTATCAACCGCATTTTTCGCGGTGATGTTGGGCAATTCCTAAGTTTAGCTACTGCTTTCATGCTTGCTTACTTTAATTTTTTAGATGAATGTCCTCTAAAATTTCTGGTTGGAGAAAATTCACCAAACTTATGGCCAACCATATTCTCTGTTACATATACTGGAATAAATTTATTTCCATTATGTACTGCAACCGTATGTCCAACAAAGTCAGGCAAAATTAATGATGCTCTTGACCATGTTTTTATTACTGACTTTTTGCCACCATCATTCATCTTATTCAACTTTTCCATAAGGTGATAAGCAACGTAAGGTCCTTTTTTTATCGATCTAGCCATTTAATTATTTTTTCTTACCAGTTTTTCTTCTGGTTATTATCAATCTATTAGAAGCCTTCTTCTTGTTTCTAGTTTTTTGTCCTTTAGCAAAAATACCAGTACGTGAACGTGGGTGACCACCTGAAGCTTTACCTTCACCACCACCCATTGGATGATCTACAGGGTTCATAGCTACACCTCTAACTCTAGGTCTTCTACCTAACCATCTTTTTCTACCAGCTTTACCTAGTTTTTGTAATTGATGATCAGGATTTGATACTGAACCAATGGTTGCTCTACAAGACAAAAGTACCATTCTAGTTTCGCTTGAAGGCATTTTTAGAATAGCATACTTTCCTTCTTTTGCAACAATTTGAGCGTATGATCCAGCACTTCTTGCTAAAACACCACCTCTACCAGGTACCATTTCTACATTATAAATTACTGTACCTAGCGGAATTTCTTTTAAGTACATTGAGTTGCCCAATTCAGGTGCTACTCCTTGGCCAGAAGCAATTTCTTGACCAACAGCGATTCCCGCAGGTGCTAACATGTATCTTTTCTCACCATCAGCATATTCTATAAGGCTGATAAATGCAGTTCTGTTAGGATCGTATTCTACCGTTTTAACTATTGCTTTATGATCGTCTTTAACACGCTTAAAATCTATAATTCTATAGCGTCTTTTATGACCACCACCAATATGACGCATAGTCATTTTACCGGTATTGTTACGTCCACCAGATTTTTTCATTGGCGCCAACAATTTCTTGTAGGGCTTAGCTGTAGTCAATTCTTCATAAGAATTACCTACTCTGCTTCTAAGTCCTGGTGTGGTCGGTTTATATTTTTTAACTCCCATTGTTATTAAATATTTGCGTAAAAGTCAATTGCGTCACCATCTGCTAGTGTAACATAAGCTTTTTTGAAAGCACCTGTACTACCAGTAATTATACCTGACTTTGTTTGTCTGGTTTTTAATTTACCTGGCATTACAGCAGTGTTAACTCTGGTTACAGAAACACTATACATTTCTTCAACTGCCTTTTTAATTTCAATTTTATTTGCTTTGTTATTTACAACAAAACCGTATCTGTTAAATTGATCTCCTTGACGAGTAAATTTTTCAGATATAATTGGTTTTACTAATATGGTTCCCTTTGCCATTACTATTATTTTAGTTTTTGCTAAATCTTTCTTTCAAAACATCAATTGCACCTTCAGCAAAAATTATTTTTTTACAATCTAATATGGAATATGTATTTATTCCCATTGCAGTCATTACCTTGGTTTTAGGCAGGTTACGTGCGCTTAAGTAAACATTGTTATCTTTTTCTTTAATAACTAATAATGTTTTTTGAGCATCAACTCCTAAATTTTTAAGTATGGCTGCAAAATCTTTTGTTTTCACATTCTCTAAAGTGAAATCTTCTACAATCATCACTGCTTCATCATTAGCTCGGTGAGAAAGAGCTGACAACCGGGCCAATCTTTTCACTTTTTTATTTAGCTTGAAGCTATAATCTCTTGGTTTTGGGCCAAAAATGCGTCCACCACCTTTAAACAATGGATTTTGAGCATTACCTGCACGAGCAGTACCGGTACCTTTTTGTTTCTTAATTTTTCTACGTGAACCAACTACTTCACTTCTTTCTTTGGTTTTGTGCGTTCCAGAACGTATTGAGTTTCTGTAATGCTTCACATCTAACCAAATGCAGTGGTCGTTAGGTTCAACGCCAAATACTTCAGCAGGTAATTCTACATTTCTACCTGTTCCTTTGCCTTTTGTACTTAAAACTTCCACTTTCATTTTCTTTCTATTAAGCAGTATGAACCCTTATGACCAGGTATCGCACCTTTGACTAATATCAAATTCTTATCAGCGAAAATCTTAACCACTTGTAGATTTTGAATTTTCACTCTATTAGCACCTGTTCTACCACCCATTTTGTGTCCTTTGAACACTCGTGATGGGGTAGAAGCCATACCAATTGAACCTGGCGAACGTTGACGGTTATGTTGACCGTGAGTTGCATCACCCACACCTTTAAAGTTCCAACGCTTTACAACACCTTGAAAACCTTTACCTTTTGTACGAGCGGTTACATGAACTACATCATCAACCTCAAAAAGGTCAACTTTCATTTCATCACCAAGACTACAATCAACATCATAATCTCTAAATTCAAATATTTTGAATTTAGGATCAACATCAGCCTTTTTAAAATGACCAATTTGCGCCTTAGTTCTATTTTTGGATTTGGTTTCACCAAAGCCCATTTGAACAGCACTGTAACCGTCAGTCTCTTCATCTTTGATCTGTGTAACAACACAAGGACCAGCCTGAATTACTGTGCATGGTATGTTTCTTCCATCTTCTAGAAAGAAACTAGTCATGCCAATTTTTTTACCTATTAAACCTATCATTTCGCTTACACTTTAATTTCAACATCCACTCCACTTGGTAATTCAAGTTTCATTAACGCATCAATTGTTTTAGTTGAAGAACTGTAAATGTCTAGCATTCGCTTATACGTACACAGCTTAAACTGTTCGCGAGAATCTTTATTCACGTGAGGAGATCTCAACACAGTGAAAATTTTCTTTTGAGTAGGTAAAGGAATTGGTCCGGTAACAATTGCACCAGTATTCCTTACCGTTTTCACTATTTTTTCAGATGATTTGTCCACCAAATTATGGTCGAACGATTTCAACTTTATACGTATCCGTTGTGTCATGTTAAACTTTTACTTTTCCTAAAGCCTTATCTACTATCTCTGTCTGAATGTTATTCGGTACCACATCATAATGAGAAAATTCCAATATGGAGGTTGCCCTTCCAGATGTGATAGTACGCAATTGGGTAACATACCCAAACATTTCCGCCAGAGGTACTTTAGCTTTTATTACTTGAGCATTATTTTTAAGGTCCATACCTTCCATAATGCCTCTTCTTCTATTTAAATCTCCAACAACATCACCAGTATACTCCTCAGGAGTAACTACTTCTAGTTTCATCATTGGTTCTAATATTGCAGGTTTACAGTCCTTACCAATTGTTCGGTAAGCTGATTTTGCAGCTGCCTCAAATGAGATCGCATCCGAATCCACTGCGTGGAAACCACCATCAAACAATCTGATTTTTAATGTATCTACAGGGTATCCTGCCAATACACCAGCTGCCATAGATGCTTTAAATCCTTTTTCTACTCCAGGTATAAATTCTCTAGGAATTGATCCACCAGTAATAGCGTTTACGAATTGTAAACCACCTGCTTCATTTTCTTTTAACCATTCTTCATCTACAGGACCCATTTCAAATTGGATATCTGCAAACTTACCTTTACCACCTGATTGTTTTTTATACGTTTCGCGGTGTACGGTGCTTCCTCTAAATGCTTCTTTATAAGCAACTTGTGGAGCTCCTTGATTGGCTTCTACTTTAAATTCTCGTTTTAAACGATCTACAATAATTTCCAAGTGCAACTCGCCCATTCCTCTAATAACTGTTTGACCAGTTTCTTCATCATACTTAACCTTAAAAGTTGGATCTTCTTCAGCTAATTTAGCTAAAGCCATGCCTAACTTATCCATGTCTTTTTGAGACTTAGGTTCAATTGCAACCCCAATAACTGGGTCAGGGAAATTAATATTTTCTAACGCGATAATTGGCGTTTTTTCACCCACCAATGTATCACCTGTTCTTATGTCTTTAAATCCTACACCAGCACCAATGTCACCAGCACCAATTACAGTAATTGGATTTTGTTTATTGGAGTGCATTTGGTAAATACGAGAGATACGTTCTTTTTTACCTGTTCTTGTATTGATGATGTAAGAACCAGCATCTAATTTTCCAGAGTAAACTCTGAAAAACGCTAACCTACCAACAAACGGGTCGGTAGCAATTTTAAATGCCAATGCTGTAAACGGCTCATCTTCACTTGGTTTACGCTCAACTTCTTCTTCAGTATCTACATTAATTCCAATAACTGGAGGAACATCAAATGGAGAAGGTAAGTAACGAATTACACCATCTAACATTTTTTGAACTCCTTTATTCTTAAAAGCCGAACCACACATCATTGGGATGATAGATAAATCAATTGTTGCTGCTCTAATGGCTGCAACCAACTCATCTTCTGTAATTGAATCAGGATCTTCAAAGAATTTCTCCATCAAATTATCATCATACTCAGCTGCTGCTTCTACTAATTTTTCACGGTATTCTTTTACTTGATCAACCATGTCTTCAGGAATAGGTATGATTTCATACTTCATTCCTTGAGATTCATCATCCCAAATTAAAGCTTCATTAGATATTAAATCTACTACGCCTCTAAAGTCATCTTCAGCACCAATTGGCAACTGGATAGGAATTGGATTTGCACCCAACATATCTCTTATTTGACCAACTACTTCTAAAAAATCTGCACCAGAACGGTCCATTTTATTAACAAAACCTAACCTAGGCACATTGTATCTGTTGGCTTGTCTCCAAACTGTTTCTGATTGAGGTTCAACACCACCAACTGCACAAAACAGGGCAACAACACCATCTAAAACTCTTAGTGAACGCTCTACCTCAACGGTAAAATCAACGTGACCAGGAGTATCAATTATATTTATTTCGTAAGACTTGTCTTCAAAATTCCAATTGGTATTGGTAGCAGCTGAAGTAATGGTAATACCTCTTTCTTGCTCTTGCTCCATCCAATCCATAGTTGCAGCACCATCATGCACTTCACCAATTTTGTGAGTTATACCAGTATAATACAAAATACGCTCTGTGGTAGTTGTTTTCCCAGCATCAATATGAGCTGCAATTCCTATGTTACGTAAATATTTTAAGTCTTTAGCCACCTTAATTTGTTTAGTATAATTTAAGCTTTAAAATGAGAGAAAGCCTTGTTTGCTTCTGCCATTCTATGCGTATCTTCTTTCTTTTTAACTGCAGCGCCTTCTCCATTGCTTGCTGCAATAATTTCTTGTGATAATTTCTCTGCCATTGACTTGCCACTGCGAGCTCTTGCATACTTAATTAACCATTTCATACCTACTGATATCTTTCTGTCAGAACGTACTTCAACAGGAATTTGAAACGTAGCACCACCCACTCTTTTACTTCTTACTTCAACACCTGGCATTACTATATTCAAAGCTTTTTTCCATGTTTCATGGCCATCAGTTTTAGCTTTTTCTTCTACTAAATCAATTGCATCATAAAAAACCTTCAATGCAATACTTTTTTTACCATCATACATCAATTCATGTACAAATCTGGTTACCAAAGGATCGCTAAATCTTGGATCAGGTCTTCTAATTCTTTTTTTCGCTCTTGCCTTTCTCATTGCTTAACTTTTAGGTCTTTTTGTTCCATATTTTGATCTACTTTGGGTTCTTCCTTCAACACCTGCAGTATCTAATGAGCCTCTAATAATGTGGTATCTAACACCAGGTAAATCTTTTACTCTACCGCCCCTTATAAGAACAATTGAGTGTTCTTGCAGGTTATGACCTTCACCAGGTATGTAAGCAATAATTTCAATTCCATTGGTTAACCTTACTTTGGCTACTTTACGTAACGCAGAATTTGGCTTCTTTGGAGTAGTTGTGTAAACCCTTGTACATACACCTCTTTTTTGAGGACATGAGTCAAGTGCACGCGACTTACTTTTAGTAATTATTTCCTTTCTTCCTTTCCGTACGAGTTGTGATATTGTCGGCATATTATCCCATTTTCAAATTTGGAAGGGCAAAGGTAGCCTTATTACGCTTTATAAACAATATAAATGTGAAAAAAAGTTACAGCAAATAATTGCAGCTGTAACTGACTGATTATCAGCGTTATTTTCGACAACTTAATTAATTGAAAATGAGGTGCTTTTATTTAATTTGAAGATTTGAAGCTTTTCACTGTTCGCAGAGACCAAAATATGAGGATGGTTGCCAATCATAATCATTTTAACATCTTTAACATTTCCGTGCGTTTCAAACCCACTTTCGCCCGCATTTAGTGCGTTAAAAGTTCCCTCACCATTTCCTAACAAAACAGAACCAAAACTAGCGTCATATCTTGGCGTTTCTGGCTCAGTTTCGTAGGTATTACCTGCTGTTATTAAATCCATATTACCATCACGGTTAAAATCATAAAAAACGGATCCATGAATTGGGCCAATTTGTGCTAAAAACGGCAGACTTTCCACTCTAAACTTTCCATTTTCATTTATCAATACAATTGATTCATCAGTATTGATTTCGCGTTGATATGCATTTAATAGTGGATCTCCATAAATATCTTCTAAAGTTGCGTGGGCAAATTGATTGTAGGTTGGAAATTTTTCGGCTATAAATGGCATTTGTTCTGAAGAGCATTGGCGGCCGCGCGCTGGCACTAGCTTTCCTTTGTAAAATTTGCTTAATACAATATCATTTATCCCATTGTTATCAAAATCGCCAGCAAATACTTTAAGGGGCTTTTTTGAGTTGGGCCTATACTTGTTGTTTGTGCCAATGTTGCCACAAATAAAGTCTAGGTCACCATCTCCATCTATATCGCCACTTGAAACATGGTTCCACCAGCCTAAATATTCTTTATCAAAATAACTACTCGTTTTATTTACAAATTGGCCATTGGTATTTATAAATACTCTAATTGGCTCCCAATGTCCGCACGTTATTAAATCCAATACTTTATCACCATTAACATCTACAAATTGAGCGGACGATACATGTCCAAAATTGATAGTTTCGCTAAAGACATCTTTAGTGACATCAATATATTTTGAGTTTTCAAATTTTAACAACTTTGATTGATGGCTTTTGGGGTATTGACCGGGAATAAAGCCTCCGCCAACAAAAATATCGGAATCACCATCACCATCAATGTCACCTGCTGCAACTGTGGAGGAGTTTTCACCTACACCAGGAATTGCATTTACGCGTCCAATTTGGTTGTCGCCAAAATTAACATATAAACGATCTTGGTAAGGCTCGGTATTATCAGCAATCATTCCACCACCGCTGCAAACAAATAAATCATTGGTGCCATTGCCATCTGCATCAAATATTATGGCATCCACATCTTCACTAACAGCTTCATTGGCCAACAATTGTTCACCTACCGAAATAAAATTACCATCAATATTTTGAAAATATAATGATGAAGTAGTACCTGATGCATTGCTAACAAATAAATCTTCAAAGCCATCAGCATTTAAATCGCCCACAGCCATTTTTGGGCCCATGTTGGTCACCTTTTGTGGAAGCAATGTTTCTATCTTAAGGTCGTCATAATAGTTTTCGGTGTGCTTAAAATCTATGTTTAAGTTTTCTTGAGAAACTTTTACAAAAAGCGGTTCACTTTTATTTGAAATACAACTTACATAATTGCTTTCATTTTGCTCAAGTTGATGTATTTGATTAATTTCTAAACCTTTAAACGACTGACATTTACCATTCGGCCAAGTTACCATCACTTGGTTTATTTCTTTTTCTTGTCCAATACCGAATGTTAATTTATCAGTTACCCCACTTTGATAACCTCTGGTAGACAATAACTCTTGCATTTGCATTTTACCATTGCCAAAAAATATAGAAACTCCGGCGTTAAGAGCCAAACTTCCATCAATCGGCTTTAAAGTAAATTGAGCGAAATTGTTGTTCCCTTTTTCAATAGCCTCATTTTTATATACATGTGCTTCTTCATCTAAATTGTGTACAACCAACTCCAAATCACCATCCAAGTCTAAATCTACATAAGTGCCACCGTTGGAAAATGTAGGTGCAGTAATTCCCCACTTTTTGGATACATCATCAAACTGCAAGCCTCCATTGTTTCTGTAAATAAGATTAGCCAATTTTTCTGAAGGTATATTGTCATACATTTCTTGACGCATATTTTGAGGCACGGTGCCATGTATTTTGGTAATAGAATCCATGAGATTCTGAAAGTCATTGTCTAATCCATATCGCTTAAACCCATTGCTTACAAAGTAGTCTTTATATCCATCTAAATCAGCATCAAAAAATAATGAAGACCAACTCCATTCGCTACTGGCTACACCAGATGAAAATGCTATGTTACTCCATTTATTATTGCCATTGTTTAATTGCAAAGCATTAAACATGTAGGCATACTGATACTTTTTATTAAGCACCAGGTTTCTAAATTCGAGTGTACTCATGCTCGCCATTAATGTTTTGCCGCGCACATGGTCTTTTGTTGCCATATCAACAACGCAAATATCTAATAACGCATCATTGTTAAAATCGGCAACATCCATACCCATGCTAAAATAGCTGGTTTGATTGGTGTGTTCTTTTAATTTATCTGTAAATGTACCATCTCCATTATTCAGGTACATTTTATCCGGCAACATATAATCATTGGCAATGTAAATATCAGGATAGCCGTCACTGTTTAAATCGCTGGTGCTAATGCCTAAACCAAACGACATTGATTCTAAACCACTTTCAATAGTTACGTTGGTAAATTTGCCATTGTCATTTCTGTAAAATTGACCACTTGATCGGCTTTTGTTTTTAGGATCTTTTTCCAATTCATTTTCAATTACTTCTAATGGCACCCTTACAAAGGGTGATTCATTTATAATCATACAATCCAAATCTCCATCTAAATCATAATCTAAAAATGAAGCTTGTGTACTCAAAAAGCCATTATTTAATCCAAATTCCTTGGCTTTTTCAGTAAAAGTGTTGTCTCCGTTATTTATGTAGAGTAAGTTTTCTCTTTTGCTATCGGGCCAATTAAAGGGGCCACTTTGGCAAACATATATATCCAGTAAGCCATCCATATTAATATCAACCATGGTAACGCCATTGCTCCAGTTTTTGTTAACATTAATACCGGCCGATTTCGAAATATCTTCAAACTGCAGGTTTCCTTTGTTTAGATATAGCGCATTATCTACTACATTGCCTGCAAAAAACAAATCGGGTAATCCATCATTATTAATGTCTCCAGCAGCTACACCACCACCATTGTAATAATGATAAAAGTCAAAAACATTGTGCTCTATATCTAAAGGGTCGTCAATTAAGTTATTGCTAAATGCTATACCAGTTTGGTTGGATTCAAGTTTAGAAAAAAGTTGAAAGTCGGCAACTGGCTGTTTTTGAGGTGGTTTTTCAACCTTATTGGAGCAAGATGATGTGGCTAGCACTGCAACAATTACTGCAGCTAAATACAATTTATTCATAACACAAAAATAGGATTAATGTGAATTTAAATAAAAGAACTTTATTTCATTTACGGAACCTTAGTTAATCAATTGACAATCATTAAGTTTAAGTGCGCAAAGTTAATTTCTTACAAATATTTAACTTTTTTTACGATTTATGTTTGGCTAGACTGATTTAGTTGCTATCTTTGGGCAGTTATAACGAGAAATTAGGAAACACCAAGTAATATCTCCTTATCTTATCTTTTTATTGTGTTTCCAGGGTATACCTGGGTTTCCTAGCATTTTGTACTAATTAATAAATGAAATAAATGAGTAAATTTTTTATTCTAAGTATTATAGTATTCGCTAGTGTTTTGGCTTACGGCCAGCAAGACAGTGACCTGAACATGGATAGTAGAGATGTTTCTACAGACACTCCGTCTGAAGTATACGCAGATACTAAAGAAAAAGTTACAAATAAAGTAGTAAGTGATGCAGAGGCAAAAGAAATAGCGTTGAGAGAATTGCCGAACAAGACATTGGGTGAGCAATTAGCCTTTGTTTTCGGGAGTGAAAGAACGCTTGCTTCATTTGAAAGTTCAGACGAATTGCAAGTTGCACTTGAGGCACCATATGCGAATGGGTTAATTAATGATGCCATTGTTGGTTCAATTTTATTTAAAGCAGAAATGGCGTTTCAACATGGTATTAGTAATGACGCTGAAATTGAAGAAATTTCGGCTAGAGTTTTAAGAAGAATGATTAGGGCGCGAAATGATGTGAAAATTGAAGCTGCCAAAATTGAAGCTGAGAAAAAGGCTAAAATTACGTTGGCTATTGAAAGTGCATCCCCAAATACCATTGAGTTAAAGCACCCAGACAAGCCTATGATAAAAAGTGGGCCAATACCTACAGAGGATTATGATGAACTAAAAGAAATGTTTGAGCAATTGCCAAATGGCTATGATGGTATTATGGATTTTGATGATGCACTAAAGCAAATGAAAATTGACATGCCAGATAAGGCGGAAGAATTTGAAAAAATAAGAAAACTAAAATAAACAGTGCCAAAGAGGCATGAAATAATACACTAAGAATGAAATCGAATTTACACTATTATAAAATAGGACCTAATATGAGAAAATTTACTTTTAATTTGCTAGCATTATTTATGCTAGCCTTTGTTGTTTTATTTAGCAACAATTCATTAAATG
>Ga0114956_1000110_pt1 | contig 47979 bp, 38 predicted proteins | sample MaitaG_FD_87304 | JGI IMG/M metagenome (GOLD analysis project Ga0114956, IMG submission 87304) | Marine algal microbial communities from Maine, USA - Maine_Asex2 metaG | ecosystem: Host-associated > Algae > Red algae > Unclassified | place: Maine, USA | collected 2015-01-05 | reverse complement strand
TCTTCGATTGTCACATCGCCAGCGCCGGTGCTTACTGCCTCAATCGGTGCATAGATCTCGGTTGGACCATCATGCAGGTCGAGGGTGCCGGTCACGAAGCCGACCACCGTGGTCTTGTCGTTGCCGTAGACGGGCACTTCATCTGGACCCGGGCATTCGTAGTCGTAGGTTGGCGGTGGGCAGTAGTGGTTGCGGACCCAGTCGTGGCGGACCCAACCGCTCTGGTCTTCGCTGGTGCCCCACTTGACTTCGACCCAGACTGCGCCGTCGGGGCGCAGGGCCTGGCGGCCGGTCAGTAGTACGTCGGTTGGTGCGTTGTCGCGGCGGTCTGTGCCCCCTGGCACGGTGAAGACCGATGCTCCCCAAATGATGCAACGCGGCGGCATGTAGTTGACCGGCGGCTTCGGCACGATCGGGTTGCCGCAGTAGCAGCGGGTGCGAACGTCGCCGTTCTCGTCGACCAGCACGGCGGTGCCGGCGGCCAGCACCGAGTCGATCGCATACGCGCTCTGGGTGGTGACGTCGTAGCCGTGGTTCTGCACGGCGAGGTCGGCGGCCAGCACGCGAACTTCGAGCCCACGGATGTATTCAGGGATCTCGTTGAACTCGATGCCCTGCACCTGGGCCCATGCTTCACCGATCTTTGGGTGAGCGATCAAGAACGAGATGAGTCGCTCGGGGTCACAGGTGTTCTCTTCGGTGCCGCCATAGAGACCGGTTTTCACGTTCTCTTCGAGTTCGGCGACGTCGAAGACGGGCACGACAATGTCTTCGCCCGGTTCCGCCTCAGCCTGCGCTATGGCGACTTGGGCAGCGATCTCTTCCTCAGCCTCGGCCTGGTAGGCAATGAGCTGGGTGTCGAGGGGGAAGAATGGGTCATCGCCGGCCGCAAAGGCGGGCTCGAACACCGGGGTGGTGCTCGGTGCGTCCATGACGACGTATTGCGCGTCGTCGGCAACGTTGCCTCCGTCGTCGCTGCGGTTCGCCATCACCAGGCCAGCCGCTGCGGCCAGTCCTGCGATAACGACCAAAAGGACCGCAACGAGTGCGAACCTCTTCTTGGGGTTGTTGCTGTTGTGGTTCTGTGGAGGTGGAGCCGCTGCTTGCGGGTCCTGCCAGTTCGTCGTCATGGGGTGCCTTCCGCCGATATGGATGGGGTCTGCCCATCATCCTCTTGAAGCACCCCGCGCTTCTGTTAGGCACCGCACACACCGCACGTGCGGGTGGTCACAGTTGTTGTGACCTGCCACGACGCATCGAATCCTGCGCCCCGACAATCCGCAGTCACAGCGAAAAACCTGAGTGGAATAGACGCAGGTTTTCTGTGTTGCAGGGTTAGGTCACGCGGGGACCTCGAACCCTGGCGGGTACTTCCGTCAGATTTCTGCGTGATACTGAAGCTGATATTCAAGGAGCCGAAAGAACCTCATGGCCGTTGATCCCACCAAATGGACCCACAAGACCACCGAAGCCGTTCAAGCCGCAATCGAACTCGCCACCGCACGTAGCCACCCCGAACTGACCCCCGATCACGTGCTCGCCGCCCTGCTGGGCCAAGCCGAGGGCGTGGTGCTTCCAATTTTGCAGCGGGTTGGGGTTTCACCGCTGTCGTTGCGCAACACAATCGAAGACCGCCTCGCAAAGCTGCCCAGTGCATACGGCGGTGAGCAGCCGTCGATGAACAAGGAACTTAAGCGGGTTTTGGCCAATGCCGATGAGGCTCGCAAGGACCTGACCGACGAGTATCTGTCGACCGAGCACTTGCTGCTGGCGATGAACGAACGGGTCGGCGTCGAGACCAAGGTGTTGCTCGAAGCGCTCGGCGAAGTGCGAGGCAGCCAGCGGGTGACTACGCAGAATCCCGAAGACACCTATCAGTCGCTTGAGAAGTACGGCCGAGACCTCACCAAGGTCGCCGCCGAAGGCAAGCTCGACCCGGTCATCGGCCGCGACGATGAGATTCGCCGCACCATTCAGGTGCTGAGCCGCCGAACCAAGAACAACCCGGTGCTCATCGGCGAACCCGGCGTCGGCAAGACCGCCATCGTCGAAGGTTTGGCTCGGCGCATCGTCGAAGGCGACGTGCCCGAAGGCCTCAAGAACAAGCGGGTCATCTCGCTCGACCTCGCGTCGATGCTAGCCGGTGCCAAGTACCGCGGCGAGTTCGAAGAACGACTGCAAGCAGTGCTAAAAGAGATCACCGACGCGGACGGCGAGGTGATCACGTTCATCGACGAGATGCACACCGTGGTCGGTGCTGGTGGCGCCGAGGGCGCAATGGATGCCGGCAACATGCTCAAGCCAATGCTGGCTCGTGGCGAGCTGCGCATGATTGGCGCAACCACCCTCGACGAGTACCGCAAGTACGTCGAGAAAGACCCGGCCTTGGCCCGTCGGTTCCAGCAAGTGCTGGTCGAAGAGCCCTCGGTCGAAGACACGATCGCTATTCTGCGAGGCCTCAAAGAGCGCTACGAAGTGCACCACGGCGTGCGCATTCAAGACTCTGCTTTGATCGCCGCTGGCATTCTCAGCGACCGCTATATAACGGGGCGTTTCTTGCCCGACAAGGCAATCGACTTGGTCGACGAGGCTGGTTCAAAGCTGCGCATCGAGATCGACTCGATGCCTGACGAGATCGACGTCGTTGACCGTCGCATTCGCCAGCTCGAAATCGAGCGAGTGGCGCTCGAGAAAGAGAATGATCGCGCTTCAGCCGAACGGTTGGCGACCCTCGATGAAGAGCTCGCGAACCTGCGCGAAGACCTTGCTGGTATGCAAGCGCACTGGCAAGGCGAAAAAGAAGCGATTACCACAATCCGCGAGCTCAAAGAGGCCCTTGAGGGTGCCCGCATCGAGGCTGAGAACCTCGAACGCTCCGGTGACCTCGCAGCTGCGAGCGAGATTCGCTACGGCCGAGCTCCCGAACTCGAACAGGCCATCGACGATGCCACCTCAGTGCTCGACGGCTTGCAGTCTGAGCGAAAGATGCTCAAGGAAGAAGTTGACGAAGAAGACATCGCCGAGGTGGTCAGTCGGTCGACCGGCGTTCCCGTTGCCCGCTTGATGGAGGGCGAAGTGCAGAAGCTGCTTCGTCTCGAATCGGTACTGCACGAGCGCGTTGTCGGCCAACGCGACGCAGTCGAAGTTGTCGCGAACGCGATTCGCCGCAGCCGTGCCGGTCTGAGCGACCCGAACAAGCCGATCGGCTCGTTCATGTTCCTCGGCCCAACCGGGGTCGGCAAGACCGAGCTGGCCCGCTCGCTCGCCGACTTCTTGTTTGACGACGAACGCTCGATGGTGCGCATCGACATGAGCGAATACATGGAGAAGCACTCGGTCAGCCGGTTGATCGGCGCGCCCCCTGGCTACGTCGGGTACGACGAGGGCGGTCAGCTCACCGAAGCCGTGCGTCGACGCCCGTACTCGGTGGTTCTGCTCGATGAGATCGAGAAGGCGCACGCCGACGTGTTTAACGTGCTGCTCCAGCTACTCGACGACGGCCGTCTCACCGATGGTCAGGGTCGCACGGTCGATTTCACGAACGTCGTGTTGATCATGACCAGCAATCTTCCGATCGATCCCAAGGACTACTTCAAGCCCGAGTTCGTGAACCGCATCGACGATATCGTTCGGTTCGACGCTCTTGAGATTTCTGACCTGGTCGAGATCGTGAACATTCAGCTCAAGGGTCTTGAGCGTCGCCTCAGCGAACGCAAGCTCGAACTACAGGTCACCGACGCGGCTCGCGAACGTATCGCCGAGCTCGGCTATGACCCCGCATTCGGCGCTCGGCCGCTCAAGCGCGTCATCCAGCGCGAGCTCGCCGACAAGATCGCACGTCAGCTGCTCGAGGGCGAGTATCCCGAGGGCTCCGCCGTGGTCGTTGACGTCGACGATGGTGCCACTAAGGATTCTGGTGACGACATCGAGGGTGGCGCGCCAGGTGATGGCGCAGCGCTGGTCGTTCGCCGGGGCGACGGCGCCGCAGCGGCGGCGTGACGCCGGTCACTAAGCGCTGACGAATGGTCCTATGCTGGGCTTCAATAACGGCCGCTATTGGCCGCTCCGCACGCCCAGACGTTAGATCGCAGAGCCCACATGAGTATTGATGAACAGGCCGACGCCCCCTCGGCCGGTGTCGAAAAAGCCCCTGTCGCCGACTGGGCAACTGATTTTGATCACACGCATCCTGACTATGCGGCTAACGCGCCCCAGATCTGGGACGAGTTGCGGTCGTCATGCCCGGTCGCGCACACCGAGCGCTTTGGTGGCATGTGGATACCCACCCGCCACGACGACATTAAGGCAATCGCCGACAACGACAACGGGTGGTATACGAGCCACGAAGTCGTGGTCAACGATGTGCAAGACCAAGATCTGTTGCCACCCCCGATCGGGCCGGCCCCGCCGATAACGAGCGATCCTCCATTTCACGCTGACGCCCGCCGACTGTTGCTCGCGCCGTTTGGTCCCAAAGAGATCGAGAAGCTTGAGCCGTTCGCTCGCAGTTACTGCCACAGCTTGCTCGATGACGCGTTGGCCGACCTCGACGATGACCAAACCTTCGATGCGGCTCGGGCCTATAGCCAGCACATTCCGGTCCGAGTCATCGCCGAAATGCTTGGCCTGCCGCCCGAAGACGGTGACAAGTTCCGCACTTTCATTCACCACATCGTCGAGAATCCAATCGACCGTGATCTGCCCTACGAAGAGACCATCGACTACTACTTCGATGTTGAGATCGAAAAGTGCAAGGCCGACCCAAAGCCTGAGGGCGAAGGCAGCTTGATCGATCACTTGCTCAACGTCGAGATCTTCGGTGAGAAGCTTGCTCACGAACACGTTCGAGGCACGCTGATTCTGTTGCTGGTCGCTGGCATCGACACGACCTGGTCGGCCATTGGCTCATCGCTGTGGCACCTGGCGCAAAACCCCGACGACCTCGCTCGTTTCCGCGATGACCCCGACGTGCGCATCTTCGCAGTAGAAGAATTCCTGCGACTCTATGCACCGGTAACCATGGCCCGCCGAGTCGCCGAAGACCACGAACTGCGCGGCTGCCCACTCAAGGCTGGCGACTGGCTGCTACTTCCGTTCCCCGCTGCCAACCGTGACCCCGAAGCGTTCGAACGCGCTGATGAGTTCGTGATCGATCGCCAGAAGAATCGCCACGGGGCGTTCGGGCTTGGCATCCACCGGTGCTTGGGTTCCAACCTCGCTCGCATGGAGCTGGCGGTGGCACTTGACGTGTTCGTCGAGCGCATCGCCGAGTTCGAACTTATCGGACGCAATCAAGTGCGTTTCTCAACCGGCCAGATTCGCGGCCCCCGAGAATTGCCCATTCGTGTGAAGTCCTTCGCATAGTGCACAATCGACTCGTGCAATACTCACACCGGAGGTCCTCATGAAAGTTACGTACAAGCGCGAACTGTGCCAAGGCCATAACCGGTGCTACATGCTCGCCCCTGAAATCTTCGATGTCGACGACGAGGGCTACGCAGTGCTCAAGATCGAGGGCGAGATTCCAGCCGAACTGCACGACAAAGCGCAACTGTGCGTTGACAACTGCCCCGAATATGCAATCGAACTCACCGACTAGTCCAGCGAAATGGCGGCGGCATCATCGACGAGCTTGGCAGCGGTTCTTCCCGACTACGAGGTCACCACTGAACTAGGGCGCGGTGCCATGGGCATCGTGTACCTTGGGCGGCATAAGGCGCTCGATCGCACGGTTGCGATTAAAGAGCTGCCGGCATCGTTTTCGGCCGACGAAACGGTCCGAAGCCGGTTCCTCGACGAGGCCCGAGTGGTTGCATCGCTCGACCATCCCCACATCGTCACGATCCACGATTTTGTTGATCGAGACGGTCATCTAGCGATCGTGATGGAGCACTTGCCGAACGGCACGGTCTGGGACCAGTTCTTGCATCACGGCCTTGCTGCCCCAAGGGCGTGTGGCTTGGTGCTGGCAACGCTTGCTGGGTTGCACCACGCACATGATCGCGGTGTGATGCACCGCGACATCAAGCCCGAGAACCTGATATTCACCCACAATTGGCAGCTCAAGGTCACCGACTTCGGCATAGCCCAGGTGCTGACTGGTGACTCGACGATGGGCACCGAAGAGGGCGCGATCGTCGGTACTCCCGCATACATGTCGCCCGAGCAGGCCGAGGGCCGCTCGTGCGGTCCGCCCGCCGATGTTTACGCCAGCGGCGCAATGCTCTACGAGATGCTTACGGGTGCGCTGCCGTTCCCCGACGCCACCGACGCAATGTCGATGGCGATGGCCCGCTTGAGCGAAGACCCGGTGCCGATCGAGACGGCCGGTTCGGCGGTGCCCGACGCCATCGCCGAAGCATGCATGCACGCCCTGACCCGCGATTCCGAGGGTCGATTTCAAAGCGCCGAAGACTTCGGCGTTGCACTCGGCGAAGCGGCCGCGTTCACGTGGGGCCCCGAGTGGATTGCCGAATCTGGTACCGCAGTGCAAGGCAGCTTGGCTATTGCCGAAGCAGCTCGCACCACCGATCACCGCCGCCGCTCAGCGATTCAGCTTCCGGCCGACGTCGATTCGACACCGACCCCGGCTGAGTCCGACGCACCAGTGGTGGGCGATGCCTCGGCCGAGGTCGCTGCTACTGCGCCCGAAGCGCTCGCGCCAGAGCCACCGGTCGAGTTCGCCGCAGTGCCGACCGCAGCAGTAGTGCCGCGCCAGCGCGAGAGGGTCGAGGGTGCCGACCTGAACCAGCTGGCACCTGCTGACATTGTCAACCTCAAAGAACTCAAAGGCCCCGGACCGTTCTGGCCAGCGCTTGCGGTTGCCTTGATCTGCCTCGCATTGGCCGCCGGTGCCGTGCTGCTAGGTCGCGGAGCCGACCCAGCTGGGTCCGCTGGCATAGCGGTCGAGGGTCAGCGCGTCACCGTCGACGATCCCGTCGAAGTTGATTTCACAGAAACGTTCGCTGTTAGCGGTGTGTCCGAAAGCCTCGACGCATCGTTCCTGGGTATCCCGCTTGGTTCGTTCAACGTCGAAAGCGGGCAGCTCGACCCCGACTACTTGCGGTGGGCAACTGGCGGCGTCGTCGAATTCTCATCGCCCGATGACCCTGAGCTGAGCTTCCCGGTGCGAGCCACAAACAGCCCGTACCCGACGGCGAGCTTCGTGGCGGGGGCCATGATTGCGCTCGGCGCGCTCGCCTCGGTGCAAGCCAACCTGCGGGGCCTGCGAGCCCGCCGATTCCAACTGTCGCCGTTCATTGGATTGCTCGTCAGCGGCGCCTTGATGGGTGCCGCGGCCTCGGTTCTCGCCATGCTCGTGCTCGCTACCCCGACGAACCTCACTGCAATCATCACCGCCGCGGCGCTTGCAGCCATTGGTTGCGCAGCACTGGGCGAGGCCTACCGACGGTGGTATCGCCGTCGCCGCCTCCGTCGTGTGACCATCGCCCGCGTTTCACGCTGATCGCCGCCCGCCCGCCCCGGCAACTGTGGTCTGAAAAGGCCGCTACTGGCGCTGTGGACCTATACATGGCGCCTGTCGTTAGGCGGTGGGGAGTTCGGTGCCCCACAGGACGGGGTAGACGATCTGTTGGCCGACACCTTTGAGTTCGACCTCGCTGGCTGCGCCGAAGTGCAGGTCACCGCGAGCCGAAGCGATCTCACGCACAATCGACGACACCAGAATTTCGGCACCGTTGGCCATAGCGCCGACACGAGCGGCGATGATCACGTGGCGGCCGAAGAGATCGCCGGAGTCTTGGCGAATCGCCTCGCCGGTGTGCATGCCGATGCGCACCCGTATTGCACCAGCGGGGTCGGTCTGGGCGTGCTGGTGTAGGGCTTGCTGGATCTCGCTGGCGCAGATGATCGCCCGTCGAGCACTGTTGAACGTGATCATGAACCCGTCGCCCTGGTTCTTCACGATGAAGCCGGCGTGGGCGGCGACGCGCTGCTCGATGAGCCGGTTGTGCCAGGTCAGGATCTCGTACCACCGGTGGTCGCCCATGCTCAGAGCCAGTTCAGTCGACGACTCGATGTCGCTGAACATGATCGTCACCGTGTCATCGGCGCTTCCGCTGGGAATGTTGATTTGCTGGCCGCCGAGACTTGCTGCGAGCTCGTCCATGCTGGTGCGCCGCGTCTCTTCGGCTCCAATAAAGCGGGGTTTGACTACCGGTTCGTTCGACGTGCGGGCCCCCGGCGCGACAACAGGCATCGCAGGCGTTGCTGGGGGAGCGGTCACGTCGACGGCTGGCATCGAGGGCGGCGCAGCTGGCGGCGCGACGTCTGCGCTGGCGTCGTCGACGAGTTGAGGCGGCAACGTTGCCACGATGGTGCCGCCGACGTCGCCGCGAGTCGTGACGTTTGAGTTTGCGGCAGGTGTAGGTGGTGATTCGACGGTGACGACCGTGTCTCCGAGCGAGAGCGTCGACCCGGGGACCAGCAACACTTCGGACTCGATGCGCACCTGGTTCACATACGAGCCGTTGGTGCTGCCCATGTCGGTGACGATGATGTTTTGCCCTGACGGTGAAATGCGCAAATGCTGGCGCGAGACCTTTTCGTCGGCGAGTAGCAACCCATCGCATTCGCGGCCGATGACGAGCGGTTCGGTGACCACCAAGTAGAGCTGGGTGCGGTTCGGTTGAACCACTCTGACCGTTGGATACATCATGTCCTTCCGGCCCGCGATCGTAGTGCGTGTTTCACTGTTGGTCAGATGCCGAAGGTCGGTTACAGCTGATCGACTCGGCGGCGGCCGATGCGCGGCAGGCCGAGCGTGACGAGCGCGAGCACGCTGCCAGCGGTTGCGAGGCGGCTGATGCTGTTCGCTTCGCCACGGGCGCCACCGATCTGGCTGTACACGAAGATCTCGATGTCGACGACGGTGCCGCCGCACGAGACAGTCTGTTGATATCGCCCGACTTCGAGCGTCGCGGCATCGGCGCTGAACAGAATGTCGCCATCTGCGGTGGTACCGACTCGGTCGAGTCGCACTGCGCCGGGAATGTCGATTTCAGGTGTGTCGCACTCGGCGGGAAGTGCGACCTCAGATGGACCCGATTGGCGCACGCTGACCGGCGCCGCAACGATGCGGCCCGCAGGCGGTTCGGGTTCTGGTGTGGGCTCAGGTTCAGGTATGGGTTCAGGCGTTGGCTCTGGCTCGGGTTCTGGCGTCGGCTCAGGAGTGGGCTCTGGGGTGGGCTCAGGGCTGGGTTCCGGAGTGGGCTCAGGGCTGGGCTCGGGCGTTGGTTCTGGGGTCGGGGTGGAGTCGTCTGGAGTCAGGTTGATGACCGGAGGCGTTGTCGTCGGCGGCGTCACCGGGCCGGGCGTGGGCGCTACCGGTGTCGGCGGCGGCAGAGGTGGTAGCGAAGGTGGTGGCGTCGGACATACCGGCGCAGTATCGGGTCCACTTGGCACGATTACGTCAAAGGGGCTGAAGGCCAGCACCGCCACGATGATCGGTGCTCCGTCCGCGACGACGAATGGCGCAGCGACATCGCTGTTGACCGAGATAGACAGCACGGGGCGGTCTGTGGTTACTGCAACAACGATCTGGTCATCGACACAAGAGGCAGTCCAGCTGACGAACAGGTTCTCGTAGGTGGTCGTTGTGTCGGCGCATTCGGCTGGCGCACTAACTGGCGCAGGCAACGTGATGCGGCCAAGGGCGGTGTCGGCGCTGGTCACGGCCACTGAGATAACGCCGCTACCGGGGGCGACGACAAACGGCGCAAGGCTGCTTCCGTTGACGGTGCGCAGGGCGATCGTGCCGGTGCTAGTTGGGGCTTCGGTGAGCGTTACCAGCACCTCGGTCTCGCTGACGCATACAGCTGTGACCAGCACGTCGAGCACGCACGGTGGGTTGAACAGAATCGGCGACGAGGTAACGGTGATGTCGCCATCACCTGACGCCACAACGACGTTGTGCATTGTTGGGTGGAATGGGGTCGTGACCGTGGTCGTGTTGCTCGGGTCAATCGCCACACCAACGCCGTCGACCTCGATCGTGGCAGGGTCGGCGCCCGTGGTTGTGACCGTCACGCGGATGTCGCCAGCGACGCAGGTGATGCTCGCCGCTACAGCGATGTTGCACTCGGGCACGGTGAGGTTGCTCGGGTCCCATGCAGCCGTAATGCCCGGATCGGCATCGATAGAGAACAGGTCATCGGGGTTGATAACTGTGCCTGCTGGTGCAGTGACGATTATCGAATCTGGGGTGATGGTGATGCTGTCGGGCCCCGACGCTATTGCTTCGGGCTGGCCGGCAACGCATTCGAGCGACCAGCCGGCCTCAACCTGACACTCAAGGCCTTCAAGGGGCTCCGATGGGTCGACGGCGACGCCGTTGGTGACAATGATGTCATAGCTGATGGAGTCGTCGTTTGGCACGTCGACATCGGCCGGGATCGATCGGGCGACATTGAGGAACGGGTTGAAGGGCACGTCTTCAGTCACTGTCACGGTCGTACCGGCCGGCAGGAACTCGCCGCGGATGCGAACGACGGGCGCACCGTCAACGCATTCGATCTCGGCAGTCACCGTGCACCCTGGAACGGTGTGCCCGATCACCGAGGGGCGAGTGACGTGTTCGCCCGGTCCCTCTTCGAAATACACGTCACCTAGACCGCCAAGTACTTCGAAGACAGCGGTTGAACCAGCGTCACTGAGGTCGTTGATGAAGTCGGTCGTGTCACCAACGAATGGCCCGAATCCGTCGCCGGGCACGCCTGAAAGATCGGTAAGCAGCACAGCTTCGCCGTCTCTGCATTCGATACTGCTCTCGATGAGGCAGTCGATGCCAGGTACAGCACTATCGCCGACCAATGCGTCGGTCGCCTCGCCGCCGTCGAAGCTAAGGAACACGCCGTTGTCGGCTGGCCCATCAGCGATCAGGTTGTAACTCAACGACTCTTCGTTAGGTACAGCGAAGATGGCGGCCGATGGCGTCGAGGGGGACCCAGGCGCGAACGTGCCGGTCGCATCACCGGACACGGTGAGTTGGGTTGCTGGCGTGGTGACCGGTGCCGGTGGTGCGCCAGGCCCGACATCTTTAAAGGCCCGCAGGTGCGCCTGGCCGGCAACGCACACGATCGCTACATCGAGCACGCAGTCAGGGACAGAGATCATGGCCGTGTTGGCTAAGGAGTCCTCGAATGCCAGCCCGTCATCGTCAAGGGCCAATTCGATGTTTGTACCGGGAGCCTGAGGCAGTGCTGGATTGAACAACACATTGAACGACGCGACAGCCGGGTCTGCATCGAAGCGAACGAGAGTTGCCTCACCGGCTTCACACTCGATCGCGAAGTCCACAATGCAGTCGGTGCTTTCCAATTCGTCGGGTTCGATGACGACGCCGTTCGAAGAGATCAGGCTGTAGGTCGTCGAGCCGATCCCTTCGTCATTCTCTACGGCGAGTGAAACCGGCACCGGGCGTGCTACGCCGAGTGTGAGCTGCGGTGAATCATCGCTGATTGTGACCAGCGTGCCTGCCGGAGGATTGCCTGGTCCAGCGTCGACGCTGATTGTGGGTTGCCCGGCGACGCACTCGATACTGGCGTCGAGCACACAGTCGGGAATCTCTAGCGAGAGGTCCGACTCGTCGTTGGGCCAAAGCACGTTATTGCCATCGTCGGATGCATCGAAATGAAGCACGCCAGGCCCATAGACCGACACGCCGACCGCTTCGAGATCGCCAGGTTCGCCCCCGAACTCAACGACATCAGGCGGGGTGTGATCGGTACGTGCCTCGGCCTGGCCGACTGAGCAGGCAGTTGACCACTCGACGTAGCAGTCGATATTGAAGGTCAACGAAGACACGGGGACCGCGAACTCGTCGTTTCTATCGATCAGCAAGACCCCGTTTGTCGCGCTCAGGTCGAAGCTGGCATCGTCGCTTTGCGCGGCGGTAGCCGCAAAGGTCGTCGTGGGATCGAGATCGATTGCCCCCGTCGCTGAGCCGGTGATGTTGACGACGGTGCCTTCTGGGGGAGGAGCGTCAACGTCGATCCTGATCACGGCCTCGGGGTCGTTGCCAGCGCACCTGATCGTGGCATCAAGAACGCAATCGGGCACCTGCAGCGAGACGAAGGTCTCTGTGTTGCTAAAGACGGTGCCTTCGTCAGGCTCAAGGAAAGCCTGGACGGGGTCGCCCGGCGACGTCTCCGAGAGCGAATCTGCGGGGTCGACATCGAGTTGCACGGCAACCCCATTCGGAAGCCCTGCGGGCGATGCCGGGTATGCACCGGCGGGATCGGCGGGATCAGTGGTGAGCGTCGCCACGCCGCCAACACACCCGATCGATGCCTCGACCTCGCAGGTCGGGATTCCGAAGACGCCGCCAGGATTCAGCTCGGGGAGCACCGTGTCGAGCACGCCGACGCCGGACAGGGGACTGCTCACGTCTGGCCCGTACAGCGGCGACGCCGAAACTATGACGTCAGCAACTGGATCTTCGAATTCGAAGATCATTGGCCAGACGGTTTCGTCGGTGATCCGCTCGGCCGTGGTGCCGGTCGAATCGGCGACCTCGACGATCACGCTGTCCCACTCGATCTGTTCGAAGTCTTCGCCCCCGAAGACGGTGACGATCTGGTTGCCGTTTTGGCACTCGACCTGTGGTTGCAGGCACCCGAGTCGACCGCCTTCCCACCGGCGCCCGCCTTCACCGAACCCGTCGTAGACGTCGACGAAGTACCTGCCCGGTGTATCGGCCGCAAGACGTACGACTTCGCCGGCGACAACTGGGTTAGTGAAATCGACTCTCTGAAACACCGAAAAGTTCTTGTTGACTTCGAGTCCGACCGGGCCGAAGTACTCCGGGAAGTCATTGGTGTTGTTGTGACGCATCGTTGCTGTGACTGTCGGGCAGTCGTAGTCGATGGTGACGCAGTCATTGTCGGCGGCAACGGTCTCGGTAACGCGCCGTTCGTTGCCGTCGGCGTCGGTCCAGGTGAAGTCGGTGCTCGCTTGCCATTCGCCTGGGGCGAGTCCGCGAATCGGTACACCGCTAGCGTCGAGTGGCTCGACCGCGGCCCTGAGGAAGTAGAACCAATTGTTCGTAAAGAAGCCGAACGAGTCTGCCGGCTCAGGACCAATCACCTTCGGCGGCACAACCGAACCCGAAGGGTCGTTCGGGTCGATGATGGTCGTAGTCGCCTGAAACGAATTCAGATCGTCGTTGAACAGGCCCTGATCGCCCGATATCCCAACATCGATAATCCCGTCGCACTCGAACGAGATCGTCGGCGGTGCGCAGAGGTCATCGCGGTCAAACATTTCGATCGTGCCAGCCGGTTGTCCGAGCACGGTGACACCGATCGTTGCCCCTGACGGGCTGCGATCTGCGTCGAGCACATCGATATAGGCCCACTCTTGGTAGACCAGCCCGTCGTAGAGGCCCGCGGTGTCGACCGGCTCGAGCCTTGCAAATGCAGGGTTGGTGGGTGCGCCGTTCACGGTCAGGCCGATGATTGGTGACGGAGGTATCGTGCTCGCTGGCAGCAGCGCTGCGGCGCCGACATCATCGGCTGGAAGCAGGTTGCCGGCGTCGACGGACAGATTCGGCACGAACACGCTCACGACGACCCATTGGCGAGTTTCAGCACACTGCGGACCCATAAGGTTGGCGAAGTCGAAACAGGTTTGATCACCGACGGCGTTGGCGACGGCAAAGTTGAAATCGGAAGACCACGCTTGTTCGCAAGAAGCTGGCGGGGCCCCAGAGGTACCCGACCATAGAGTGGGCAGGTCTGGTTCGAGCTCGCCAGCATCGGTCGGCATCCTGCACTGACGCACAAAGTCGCCGCCGCCGTCGGTTTCGCCATCATGGAAAAAGTGCACGCATGGCGGCGTGATGAGTGCCGTGTACTCCCCACAATCTGGCGTGTTGGTGAGGCACAGCCCGGCGTCGCCGCCGGCAGCGCCCGCGTCATCGGCGGCATCGCCAACCGCGGTGACGAGCCAAAAGAACGCGGCTGTAGCCGCCAGTACCACGAAGAGCAGCGAGCGACTACGCCGCTTGCGCCCTTGAGTCCGCCGCCGTGCTGGGACAACCGCCATTGTCCGCCTCTTCTCTCTGCGCCGTTTCGCCGCTGTCGTCGTCTTTACTCAGCCGTGCTCTGTGGTTACACTCACCACAGGCGAAAACTAGTGTAGGCGGTAAACCAGTGTTGCGTAAAGACGGCGGGACCACAGTGAGCAAACGGGCAAGCGGTGCATTTGTTGGGCTTGTGTTGCTTGTGCTGTTGGTGAGCGGGTGCGCATCGGGCTCAGGCGGCGATCAGGTCGAGTTCGAAGCGATCCTCAATGGCACCGAGGTGTCCAAGAGCGCCCCTCGCAGCCCCGTGAGCCTCGTTGGCGCAGACATCGCCCAGCTTGAGCTCAAGATGACCAACGTGAGCGACGAGCCGGTCACCGTGCGCTACATCCGCTTCGAGGGCGAAGTCATCGACATGATCTTCCTCACCTACGACACTGCGGTGCGCGTCGAGATTGCTCCGGGCGAAACCGAGACCATTCCACCGGTGCTACTTGATTTCTATGACCTCGGCGGCCAGGCCAGCGGTTACCTGCGCGGCCATGTGCAGCTCTATGACGAAGACCGCGAGATCATCGGCAGTGAGCAGATGTTCCTCAATGCCAGCGGCGACGGATTCTCGACCCTGTCGCTGTTCAACGTCTTGTTGCTGATCGCTACCGCAGCCGGCGCGGCGTGGAACCTGCTTCGTCTGGCTCAGCGTCGGTTGCCTGCCAATCGCTTCGTTCGGGCCATGCGCTTCTTGGCCGTTGGGGCCGGGGCGGGCCTCACGCTGGCCGTTGCGTTCTCGACGCTGCGCATCTACCCGCTCGGCACCCTTGGCTGGCTTCTGTTCACAATCATCGGATCCATCATTGGCTACCTCGTCGGGTTCGTTTTGCCCGGCGGTGACGACGAGCTCATCGACGTGCTCGACGAACACGAAGTAATTGACGCAGTGCTCGATGGGCAGGTCGACGCTGATTTGACCCCCAACACCCGGGCCGCCATCGCAAAAGGCGACCAGCGTTCAACGCTTGCCAACTGAGCGCCTAAGCTCGCTTCTTGATGAGTGACGAGCCTGCGATTCCGAAAACCGAGTTCGCCGAACCGGTGCAGTTCGATCTGTCATCGTTTCCGTGCCCTCGCTGTTCAATGGCGATGTCGGCGGCAACCTATGGCCCGTGTGAGGCCTGCGTCCGCGAGCTCCAGGCGACCCAGCAAGGCGAGGGTGGCAGCGGCGAGGCTGCCGCATATGAGCCGAAGATGAACGTGACCCCCAACGCTGTCGCCATGAAGGAGTAGCCCCGGGCTACAAGCGGGTATTTGTCACACCGATAATGGCGAGGGAGCGGCTCATTGCTCTGGCACCATTGAGCGGTGGTCGGACAGGAAGTACGTTTTATTGTCCGACTCGTTCGCCATGCTTTGGCGCCGTTCGTCATCGCAGTCATCGGCGCTGCCTTATACGCGGCCGGCGCGGTCGGTGCGAGCGTGGTGTTCGGGCGTCTGATCGACGACGTCGTGTTGCCGGTATTCGACCAGGGCGAAGAGCCGAGCCGTAGCTCGGTGATCTGGTGGGCGGCCGCGATCATCATCATCGCCTTTGTTCGCATCATTGGCGTCGTGATGCGTCGGTACTTCGCCGGCATGAACGCCGACCGCATTGCCCTGCACTATCGAGTCGAGCTGGGTCGGGCTTACGTGCGGCTGCCGATGTCGTTCCACCGTCGTCGCGCACCCGGGGACTTGCTGGCCCACGTCGACTCTGACAGCGAAGTGCTGGTGCGGTCTTTGCACCCTCTGCCGTTCTCGATCGCGGTCGTGTTCATGGCGATCTTTGCGGCGATTGCGATGTTCGTCGTCGACTGGGTTGTCGCCATCGTCGCACTGGGCATCTTCCCAGCGCTCACGTTCTTCAACCAGATCTACAGCCGCTACGCCGAAGAGCCAGCACGTAACGAACAGGACTCGATTGGTCGAGTGTCAGCGGTCGCGCACGAGAGCTTTTCAGGCGCGTTGTTGGTGAAGCTGCTCGGGCGTCGCGACGCCGAAGTCGAACGCTTCTCACAGGCCGCTGCGGCGCTTCGCACTCATCGCATGCGAGTGGGCGACCTCAAGGCGATCTTTGAGTCCACGCTCGACGCGTTCCCGAACCTCGGCATCATCATCGTCACCGCCGTCGGCCTATGGCGCGCTGATCAGGGCTTGGTGACGGTGGGCGAGCTCTTGCAGGTCGCGGCGCTGTTTGCGGCCTTGGCGCTTCCGATGCGGGTCTTCGGGTACTTCCTCGGCAACGTTCCGCCCGCCATGGCGGCCCAGGGCCGACTCGACTCGGTGCTCTCTGAGCCACGGCCGTCGGTCGGCGCGACGCGCCAGCTTCCCGACGGTCCTGTCGACCTAACCGTGCGTGGCCTCAGTGTTGGTTATGGCGAAGACACCGTGATTGCCGATGTCGATCTTGAGATTCACGCAGGTGAAACGGTGGCCCTCGTCGGCGCGACCGGAAGCGGCAAATCGACCCTGGTCGAAGCCATGGCAGGCTTGCTCGAACCTAAAGCTGGCGAGATACGGCTCGGCAACGTGACGATCGACGACCTCGACCCGGCGCAGCGCGCTGACGCGGTTCGATTTGCGTTTCAAGAAGCGTTTCTCTTCGCTGAGACGATCGAAGCGAACGTTGGCCTCGACCGCCCATCGGTGAGCGCCGTCGATCGCAACGCTGCACTCGAGACATCACAGGCGACCAAGTTCGTTGGCGAACTGCCGCAGGGCCCATCGACCGTGGTGGGCGAGCGTGGCATGACGTTGTCTGGCGGCCAGCGCCAGCGGGTCGCTCTCGCGCGAGCCTTGGCTGGTTCGCCCCGACTTGTCGTCATCGATGATGCGTTTAGCGCCGTCGACCCGGCCGTTGAGCGCCAGATACTCGATGGGCTACGGCTGGCGCCCGAATCGCCAGCGATCCTGATCGTCGCACACCGGCTGTCGACCATTCGGCTTGCTGATCGGGTCGTCTACTTCAAGGGCGGCACCGTCGTTGCCCGGGGCACTCACGACGAGTTGCTGGCTCGCGACGACTACCGGGCATTGGCGAGCGCGTATGAGCAAGCCGACGAGGTGAGCCCGTGAGCAAATCAACCACGCCTGCCACGCGCCTCGAAGGCGGGTTCAGTGTGTTTCGCCGCGGCCTGCGGGCCAGCCCCGAGGCCCGCGTCGGGCTAGGCATCACGTTTGTTCTCGGGGTGATGATCGCTGCGGGCAAGGTCGCAATCCCGATCGTGTTGCAGCGCATCATCGATGACGGCATCGAGGTACAGGCCGGCGGTGGCATCGATGTCGATCTGCCCAAAGTGCTGACCATGTCGTCGATCGCCGCGCTGGTGGTAGTGGTCTCAGGAGTGTTGGCACTGATCGCCGAGCGACGACTTGTGCGTAGTACCGAGGCCGCGCTGTACGGCCTGCGTACTCGGGCGTTCGCGCACGTGCATGACCTGAGTCTCGCTGACCACGTCGACAACAGCGATGGTGTCTTCGTGGCCCGGGTCACCTCAGACGTGCAGGCATTGGCCCGCTTCTGCCAATGGGGGCTGGTGGCATGGACCGTCGGGCCAACCGTGATCATCGCCGTATTCATCGCAATGGCCGTCTACAGCTGGCAGCTCGCGCTGCTGGTGTTCATCGCATTCTTGCCGTCGATACCAATGTTCTTGGCCTTGCAACGACGCCAACTCAGCGCCCACGATCAGCTTCGCACCGCAATCACCGGGCTGATGGTCGAGGCCAACGAGGTCATCTCAGGCGCGGCCACCGTTCGGGCCTACGACATTGGCGAGCGAGCCGAAGCCAAGGTGACCGACGCCGCCAACCGGCGCTACCGCATGGGTCTGCGCCGCAACCGCTACATGGCGATGGCGTTCAGTGTTGGCGACTTCTTTGGGGCGCTGGCGTTGGCGGCCGCGTTTGCCGCTGGCGTGTGGCAGCGCGAAGCCTGGGGCCTGTCGAGCGGCACGTTGATCGCAGTGCTGTTCTTGGTGACACTGCTCAACGAACCGATTGGCGAGATCGGCGAGTCAACCGATCAAACTCAAGAGGCGATCGCAGGCTGGCGCAAGATCCTTGAGCTGATGGACATGCCGATCGATGTTGTCGAACCGGTGCCTGGGTCGCCGATTCCGGCTGGCGCCGTCGGCGTGTCGGCTCGCAACATCGGCTTTTCGTATCGTGACGGTCCGGCAGTTTTGCGAGACGTGTCCGTCGAGATTCCGGCTGGCAGCAACGTTGCAGTCGTGGGCGAGACGGGGTCGGGCAAGACGACGTTCGCCAAGCTGCTGTGTCGCCTGGCTGATCCCCAAGATGGCGTCATCGAACTAAGCGGCGTAGCGCTCGATCAGATTTCGCACGACGCTCGTCTCGCCGCGGTGCGCATGGTGCCCCAAGACGGCTTCCTCTTCGAGATGACGTTGCGAGAGAACATCAGGCTGGGGCGCGCTGGCGCAACCGACGACGAGATTGACCAGGCTGTCGATGACCTTGGGCTGCGACCATGGCTTGATGACCTCACCGATGGTCTCGACACCGCGATCGGCGCCCGTGGCGCCGGCCTGAGCGTCGGCGAGCGACAGCTCGTGGCGTTGATTCGAGTCGCCTTGGCCGACCCCGGTCTGCTTGTGCTCGACGAAGCCACCTCGTCGGTCGACCCCGAAACCGATCAGGCGCTCACCGAAACCATCGCACGGCTGTCAGCTGGGCGCACGGTCGTGTCGGTAGCTCACCGGCTCGCCACCGCCGAAGCCGCCGACCTGGTGATCGTCTTTGATGCCGGCCGCATTGTCGAGACCGGCCATCATGACGAACTCGTCGCAGCCGGCGGCATCTACGCCGGCCTGCACGCCGCCTGGATCGGCAACACCCGCAGCTGAGCCCGCCGTGGCGGCGGCGTTCTTAGTGCGCTTTGCCCGCTCACAGCGTGGGAAGTGCACCAAGTTCAGCGCAGCGCCGTGGTGGTGGCGTTCTTAGTGCGCTTTGCCCGCTGACAGCGTGGGAAGTGCACCAAGTTCAGCGCAGCGCCGCAGCGCCGTGGCGGTGGTGGCGCGGAGTCGCGGAGCTTGCCAGGACCGTCGAGGATTTAGCTTCGAGCAGTATTCGCCGTCGGCGAATACGTGCAACTCAGCGGCCTTTGGGGTCGAGGGCGTCGCGGAGGCCGTCGCCGATCAGGTTGACGGCCATCACGGTCGACGACAACAAGATGCCGGGCCCGGCGAGCATCCAGACGTTGAGTCGGATGCGGTCCTTGGCCTCAAGCAGCAGCTGACCCCACGTGGGATTGCTGATCGGGAATCCCAGCCCCAGGAATGACACGGCCGATTCGGTCAAGATCGCCGTTGCGATGCCGAGCGAGGCGGCCACGATCACTGGGCTCATCACGTTGGGCACGATGTGTTGGCCGATTATTCGGTGCGACCGCGTGCCAACACTACGACTGGCGAGAATGAACTCTTCTTCCTTGATTGCCAGAACATCGCCTCGCACGATGCGAGCAGTTTGCATCCAACTGGTGCCACCGATGATCGCCACCATCAGCACGAAGATGCCGAGCACGTCGCCCAACGCATCTTGCACGGGATTGCGGAAGAGCACGATCACGACGAGCAGGATTGGCAAGAGCGGCAGCGAGAGGAACAGATCGGTGAGCCGCATGAGAGGACCATCAAGTCGGCGGAAGTACCCGGCAAGAACACCGACCAGCACACCGACGAGAATCGATATGGCCATCGCAACGAATCCGACCAACAACGAGATTCGCCCGGCGATTAGGCCGCGCGTGAACACGTCTCGCCCCAGAGGGTCGGTGCCCCAAATGTGGGGCCAACCTGCCTTCTTGTTGGCGTTTGGCACATCGGGTGTTTGCGGATCGAAGGGCAGCAGCCACGGAAGAATGAAGCACGCGAAGATGATCACGACAAGAAGCACAATGCCGAACATGGCGCCCTTGTGTTTCTTGAACTGGCGCCACACATCGGCACGAAGCGATCGAAAGGCGATCATCTCGTTGGCGGCCTCGGCCCCGGTGAGATGCTCAGTGTCCTCGCTCATGTTCGTCTCACTCATATCTGATCCGGGGGTCGAGTAGGCCGTACAAGACGTCGGCGACAATGTTGAAGACCACGGTCAAGACCGCGAAGATGAAGACCAGCGACTGCACCATGTACAGATCAGATTGCCCGATGGCCGTCAGCAGCAAATCGCCGAGGCCGTTGATACGAAAGATGTTCTCGGTAATGATGGCCCCGCCGAACAGGCCGGGCACTGAGAGGGCCAACAGCGTGACGACCGGAATCAGGCTGTTGCGTACGACGTGACGCCTGCGCACGGTGCCTTCGTGCAGGCCCTTGGATCGGGCAGTACGAACAAACGACTCGTGGAGATTCTCAAGTACCGCGCCGCGCGTGAAGCGGCCAAACGAAGCGGCATTGAACAGGGTCAACACGCTGACGGGCATGATCAACTGTTTGATCTGGAACCAAATACTGCTCCAGCTTGTCCACTGCACGTCATGCGTCGTTTTGTAGAGCGTCGGTAACAAGTTGAACTTTATTGAAAACAGCCAAATGAAGATCGGCCCAATCACAAAGACGGGCACTGAGAAGCCGAGCAGGGTTACTACGGTTCCGGCGTTGTCGAACCAGCTGTACTGTCGAAACGCTTGCATTGCGCCAATCGGCACTGCGATCAGCACACCGAAAATCAACCCGAGGCCAAGCACCCACAACGTCTGTGGCATGCGTTGATAGATCGTGTCCATGGCAGGAGACCGAGACGCCCACGACGTGATGCGATCTCGGTTCTCGCAGTCGCCGAGCGGGATGCACCAATCGGTCCAGCTCTCGACGAGGTGCAGGGGTTCGTTGATGATGAGCTGACGAGCCCATTTGCCGTAGCGCACTGGCAGCGGATCGTTGAACCCGAGCGACTCGCGGATTTGCTCACGCTGCTCTGCAGGGATCGTCAGCGGAAGCTGACTTGTCGGGTCACCAGGGGCAAGATCGAGCAGCAAAAACACGATCATACTGATCGCGATCAGTGTCGGAATTGCAAGCAACAGTCGACGAATGATGTACCGAACCACGTGTGAATGCCCCTCCCCGGTGCATGACCTTACCAACAACGGTGGCCGGGGTCTTCACCCCGGCCACCAATCGTTAGTTCACATGTAGACGAACGCTACGAGTAGTTACTCGCTGCGGGTCCATTCTTCGATGTTCCAGTACTCGCTGTCCCAGCCGTTGAGGTCGCCGGTGTTCTCCATGGCATTGGAGAACGCCGAGGCGCTGGCACGGTGGATCAGGGGAATGATTGCAGTCGAGGACACGAGGTCATTGATCTCGATGGCAACCTCGGTGAGGCGAGGATCATCGAGGTCGGTCGCAACCATCTCTTCGATGAGAGCATCCATCTCTGGGTTGTTGATGCGCACGATGTTGTCGCCGCCCCAGCTGGTGTCAGCAGTCGGGATCTTCTCGCTGTCGAAGCTGTTGAGGTATGCACCCGGGTATGGCGACGAAGCGCCGTTGGTGTACATCTGGATTGGCGTGGAGAACTTCCAGATGCAGGCATCGCTGGCACACGTGCCGTCGAAGAACAGGCTGGCATCTTCGTTGCGCATGTTGGCCTTGACGCCAATCTCTGACCAATAGGCGGCCACGAGCTCTTGGTTGCTCTGGCGCACGGCGTTGGTCGAGGTGACATAGTCGAATTCGAGCGGGCCGTAGCCGTCGGCTTCGCGCACGCCGTCACCGTCGGTGTCGAGGTAACCCAGACCGTCGAGCAGCGCGTTAGCACCGTCGATATCTTGAGTCAGGCAATCGTCGAGGTTCGTGCTGTTCTGAGCACCGACTGGCCAGAAGTTGCAGGTTGCACGGCCCGATGGGCCGTAGCCAACGGCAACGAGTGCGTCACGGTCGATGGCGATCGAGAGTGCACGGTGCAGGTCGGGGTTGTCGACGAACAGTGGGTTCGGCGTGCCCTGCGATGGTGGGTCAGCGAATGGGTCGGTCTGGTTCAACTGGATGTGCTCAACGTTGGCGGCGAACGCGGACGCGAGACGGCCGTTGCCAGCGGACTCCATCGAAGCGAGAATCTCAGGTGCAACCTGGAGATTCCAGGCGTAGTCGGCTTCTGCTACTTCGAGCACCGAACGGGCTGCGGCTTCAGCATCGCCACCGCCCTTGATTTCAACGGTTTCGAAGAATGGCTGGCCGAGGTCGGCACCGCGGTAGTTCGGGTTGCGCACGAAGGTCACGGTGTCTTCAGGGCGAAGCTCGGTCACCATGTATGGGCCGGTGCCAATCGGTGCGAAGTTCTGCTCTGAGCAGGCCTTGGCGGCGGCGCCAACGCAGTCACGGAACTGGGCTTCTTGAATGATCGCGCCACCGGCGTAGGAGACGAAAGGTTCAAACGGGAACGGCTTTGGGTCGTTGAACGTGATGGTCACCGTCGAAGCGTCATCGGCGACGACTGAAGCGACTTCGCTGAACGTCTCGACTGAGCAACCGGTTTCTTCGTCGGTGCAGTACTCATAGGTGAAAACCACGTCGGCAGAGGTGAATGGCGAGCCATCGGACCACACGACATCGTCGCGCAAGTTCCAGGTGATTGACATCTGGTCTTCGGAGATACCGCCATTGGCGATGGTCGGAATCTCGGTGGCCAACGCAGGCACGATCTCACCGTTTGGATCGAACTCAGCGAGCGGCTCGACGACGAGCGAGCCCGGCAAGAGGTCCTTGGTGCCGTTTGAAAGCAGCGGGTTGGCCTGCGAAGGCGCCTGCCACTGCAACAGAACAAGGTTGCCACCGGAGCCGGCGGCTGAAGCATCGCCCGCAGGCGCAGCTTCTTCGTCGTCCATGGCGTCTTCTTCCATGGCTTCTTCGTCGTCCATGGCGTCTTCTTCCATGGCGTCGTCTTCCATGGCTTCTTCGTCCATGGTGTCTTCTTCCATGGCTTCTTCGTCGTCGCCGGTTGCGGCATCGACAGCATCATCTACTGCATCGGTGGCGGTGTCAGACGCGTCACCAGCAGCATCGACAGCACTGTCGACATTGCCGTCAGAACCGCATGCCGTTGCGAACAACGACAAGGCGGCCAACAGCCCAATAGCAAGCTTTAAGAGCTTCACAGTTTCCCTCCTGTTTGGCGGTAATTCCGCCGATCAATCTCGTAAGGGTAGACCATGATGGGTAGGCCCGCACCCGCGAACCCGGACTTAGCGCACGAAGCTTGCAGCTCAGTTCGGAAAGTGGCAGGCAACCCAGTGTTCTGGTTCGATCTCGCGCCACTCGGGTTCGTCGATTGCGCACTTCTGTTCCGCGCGCGCACACCGGGTGCGGAACCGGCAACCGCTTGGTGGGTTCGCGGGGCTGGGGACGTCGCCCTCGAGCAGCACTCGTTTTCGAATTGACTCGACCACCGGGTCGGGTACCGGCACCGCAGACAAAAGTGCCGAGGTATAGGGATGCTTTGGATCGCTATACAACTCATTGACGGGGGCGAGCTCGACAATCTTGCCGAGGTACATCACCGCAACACGATCGGCCATGTGGCGCACCATGCTCAAGTCATGCGAAATGAATAGGTAGGTCAAACCGAGCTCGTCTTGCAGCTTTTCGAGCAGGTTGACAACCTGGGCCTGGATCGACACGTCGAGCGCAGCGATGGGCTCGTCGCACACGATGAACTCAGGGTTCAGGGCAATCGCACGTGCGATGCCGATGCGTTGGCGCTGCCCACCGCTGAACTCATGCGGGTACCGATTGGCGTGGGCGGGGTGCAAGCCAACGAGATCGAGAAGCTCATCAATGCGGGCGTCGCGTTCGGTGCTCGACATGTCGGTGTGTTCGCGCAGCGGCTCGCCAATGATCGAGGCCACCGTCATGCGAGGGTTCAGCGAGGCGTGGGGATCTTGGAAGATCATCTGCATGCGCGGTCGCGTCTTGCGCAACTCGCCCGAGCCAAGTTCGTGAATATCGAGACCGTCGAATTCAACCGAGCCAGCAGTTGCCGTGTCGAGCCGCAACACGACACGGCCGGTCGTGGTTTTGCCCGACCCGCTCTCGCCCACCAGACCCAGCGTTTCGCCACGGTGCACGTCAAAGGACACGTCGCTGACCGCCTGCACCTGGCCAACGGTGCGAGCGATGATGCCCTTGCGGATCGGGAAGTGCTTGGTGAGCCCAGTGACCCGCAGCAGCACTTCGGCCTGCGCGCTGTCACCGTTGCTTGAAGCCACATCGGTTGAGGGTGTATTCGTTGCGCTCATCGAGGCGCTCCAGCATCCATGTCGTAGTGGCAGGCGACCATGTGACCCGGGCGGGTCTCGATCTGCACCGGCGTGTCGGTCCAGCAGCGATCAAAGGCGTACTCGCACCGCGGTGCGAAGCTGCAGCCGACCGGCTCTTGCAACATGTTCGGCGGCTGGCCATCGATCGCAATGAGATCGTGGCCCTGTTCGTCGAGCCGTGGCAGCGAGTTGAGTAGACCTTGGGTGTACGGATGCTGCGGGCGGGCGTAGAGGTCGGATACGTCGGCTTCCTCGACGATGCGCCCGCCGTACATCACGAGCACGCGATCGACCAGGCCTGCCACGACCGCCAGATCGTGCGTGATCCAAATCACTGCGGTGCCGAAGTGTTCGCGCATCTCGCGGAATTGCTCGATGATCTGGGCCTGCACGGTGACATCGAGCGCCGTTGTGGGTTCGTCGGCAATGATCATCTGCGGGTTGCAGGCCAACGCGATGGCGATCATGACGCGTTGGCGCATGCCACCTGACATTTCATACGGGTAGTTCTTGATGCGGGTGTCGGGATCGGGGATACCCACGATCTCGAGCAGTTCACGGGCCCGTGCCATCGCATTTTTCTTTGACACGCCATGGTGGCGGCGGAGTCCCTCAGAGATCTGCTGACCGACCCGCAACACGGGGTTCAACGAGACCATCGGGTCTTGAAAGATGAACCCGATCTCGGCGCCGCGCACATCCTTGAGCTCGTCTTCGTCGAGGGCCAATAGGTCCTCGCCGCCGAAGAACGCAGAACCGCCGGTGATCTCACCTGGCGGCATGGGGATCAACTTGAGCAGCGACATCATCGTGACGCTCTTGCCCGACCCGCTCTCACCAACGACGCCTAGGAACTGCCCGGCATGCAGATTGAAACTCACGCCATTTACCGCGTGCACGGTTCCGTCTTGGGTGTGAAAGCGAGTCTCGAGGTCTTTGACCTCAAGAACAACTCGACCGCTCATGCGTCTCTGCTCGTCATCATGATCCCGTTTCGCACGCCAGGAGACTAGCCCCAGTTTGACGATCGAGCCCCGTTCGCTAGGGCTGGCTAGCCCATTCGCTAGGGAAGTGGCCGTTCGACTCGGTCGCTGCCGACGCCGGTGAAGCGTGACATTGGCCGTTGCATACGTTGAGCAAACCAGTCGCTGTCGCGAGCGTGGGCATGCCAGTGATCGGGGATCTGGCGCATGTTGGTGTCGAGGTGGAACTCGGTTTCGCCAAAGCGCGTTTCAGCTGCCAAGCTCAGGCATCCAAGCATGTGTTCGACCACCTCGGCGGTTGGTTCGGTGCTATGGGTCTTCCATACAACCATGGGTACCGAGCACACTTCGCAGTCGGCAATCCAGCAGGTGTCATCTTCGAAATACCAGTGGGTGAACTGCTCAGCGCGACACAAATCACATGACGGATCACACGTGGGTTGGGGTTTCATGGCGCTAGTTTCATGCGAAACGCTCAAGAACGCGACTTTCGGCGCGTGTCGAGCGTCAAGAGATGACACCTTGAAATACAGGGACTGAGGGATTCACAAGATGAGCTACGACGACGACAGCTTCGCTCTGCCAGGAGGCGACGACGACGACAAGCTGCTACCCGAGTGGGGACGCTCGGCCGATGAGCAGGTTGTTTGGCTGGCACTCGCAGTGCTGGCCGTGCTCGCTGCCATCTTCTTTGGCTTGACGCAATGCGGTGGCGATGACGCCGCCGACGGCGTGGCCGGGGCAGTGGGTCTCGGCGGCGATGATGATTCGCTGACGATCAACGAAATTCTTGCCGACGAGGGAGACCTCGACAACACCGCTGAGTTGTTCGGCCTCGGTGACCTCGATGGCGATCTTGGCGACGACGGCGCGGGCCCCTACACCGTGCTTGCGCCAACAAACGACGCCTGGGAAGACACTGCAGCGGCAGCGAGCCGTTCGGTCGACGAACTGCTTGACCTCGACGACGACGTCGCAGACGAAGCAATTGGCTTCCACGTGATCGATGGTGAGTTCACGCTTGATGAGCTCGTCGACGCGGGAACCGTCGCCACGATCGACGGCTACGAGCTGAACTTTGGTGCCGACGATCGCATCAACGGTGTGATCGAGGTCGTCGACTTCGATATCGAAGCGAGCAACGGTCTGGTCCATAAGATCGACGGGTTGTTGCCGGCCGAGGCAGCTGCCCCTGAGCCCACAGCTGCACCAGAGCCAGACCCGACGCCTGAGCCAACACCTGAGCCGACACCTGAGCCTGAGCCAACACCTGAGCCTGAGCCGACCCCTGAACCTGCCCCTGAACCCACGGCTGTTCCTGAGCCTCCAACGACGATCGGCAGCCTCGCTGCTGCGACGCCAGACCTCAGCACCTTGACCAGCTTGGTCGCGGCAATTGGACTCGACGGCACGCTTAGCGATCCCGACGCTGGCCCCTTCACCGTGTTTGCACCCACTAATGCAGCGTTCGAAGACGCCCAAGCATTGCTCGACACGCTTGATGACGCCGATGTCGAGTCGACGCTCGGCTACCACGTAGTCGATGGCATCGTGAATTCAGTCGACGTCGTTCCCGGCGCTCGATTCGAAACGCTGAGCGGTGAAACGCTCGTGATCGGCAGCGGTGGCGATTTACCAGGTGGCATCAACGTGGTCTCGGCTGATCTTCCGGCCGACAACGGTGTTGTGCACGTGATCGACGGTGTGCTCGTGCCGCCAGGTATCACGCTTCGCAATCTGACAGCAGCGATCGCTGATCTTGACGGCATCCAGTTCGACGTCAACTCGGCAGCGATCCGTGCTGACTCGATCCCGATCCTCGACAATGCCGCCGACGTGCTCAAGACGCTGCCTGAGGGCACCCAAGTTGAGGTCGCCGGACACACTGACAGCGATGGCGACGATGCTTCGAACTTGGCGCTCAGTCAGGCTCGTTCAGAGTCGGTAGTCGCCTACCTCGCCCAGCAAGGCGTCGACGGCGACTCGCTGATCCCGGTCGGCTACGGCGAAAGCCAGCTCAAGATCGACCCCGAGACTAGCCCTGCTGACAAGCAGGCCAATCGCCGCATCGAGTTCGTACGACCTAGCTAGTCGCAAGAACTCCACTAGAGATTCAAACGTAGACACTGCCCGGCCATTGGTCGGGCAGTGTCCGTTTTGTGTTGGTTGACTACAGCGTTCGCCCTGCGACCGTCGAGGCCGATGTTGCTGGATCGCGAGTCTTCGGGGCGGTCAGCTTGCCGAGTAGGTGGTCCGCGACCGTTGCTGGCAGGTAGTGCGACTGTTCGCCCGTGATTATGAACCGCGGCTGTGGCTCAACCAGCACGTCGAGGTCGGGATAGTGGAAGTAGGCGATCGATCGCCGGCGAGGCGCCGCACCTGCCGCCATCGGCACCACACGATGCAGGGTCGAGGGCCATTGATCATTAGTGAGCATGGCGAGTACGTCGCCGACGTTCACCAGCAGATTGCCCGGGGCAGCGATGACGGGCATCCAGCTTCCTGAAGGACCGACGATCTCAAGGCCGGGCACCGGGTCGGCGGCCAGGATCGTAAACGTGGTGTAGTCGCTGTGGGCGCCCATGCGTTGTTGGCCTTTGACGGTTGGTTCGTCGCCGCCGGGCCCAGGGCGGTAGTCGATACACGCCATCGTGTCTGGGCCGGCCTGTGAGATCGCAGCCAGGTCGAATCCGAGTGCATCGCGCAACATCGTGTCGAGCCGCGAGGCGAGCTGCTCCATCTCGGCGAGCCAGACGTGTGCGGCGGCCTCGAACCTTGGCACCGTGTCGTCAGGCCACGGGGTGGGCTGCATCAGTGGGTCGTCGCTCGCTCGACGGCTGCTCGCGCAATTGAAGCTCTCGAACAGGTCAGGCGGTGACGCCTCACCGAGGCTATAGCTCAGGGCTTCGCTGCCCTTCGCTCGAAAGCCCCGATTCGCCTCGGGCGCCGGGTGCACGTATCTCAGTTTGTCCTCGACCGGCAAGGCGAAGAACTGATCGCACTGGTCACGCAGCGATGCGTGCGCCGATTCAGATACCCCGTGGCCGGCGAGTTCAGCAAACCCAACTGTTGCAAAGGCGTCGACCAGCGCGCTGGCCGCGTCATCGTGTGACAGGTCGATCACCGGGACACCGCTCATGGGTCGAAGTTAGTCGGCCTTAGCCCCAGCGAGCTGACGCAGCGATGGCATGCAGCGACTCCTCGGCGCCTGCGGTATCGGGCGCCGCAACGGTCGGCTCGGAATTCGGCTCGTCGTTCGATACCTCATCGATCGATGAGGATCCTGCGCATGCGTCCACGACAAGCGCCAGCACCAGCGTGCCGCGAGTGCGTGAACGAGTCGTCGCGAGAACCCCAGGTTGGCGCCTTGTGTTCGGCGCGCCGTCCTGCCGGTTGCTCGCGCCATCGCGCCGTTCTACTTTCCGCTGGCCACATTGTAGTGTCTCGAAGATGGCCGGGTCGAACCTGCACTTTGCACAGTTTGTGATTCACGGGCCGACGTGGCATAGCCACGGTATGTGGCGCCATCCCCTGACCGAGTTCGGCGACGAGGCGTGGGCCCGGCCCGAGCTGTACCAACAGTTGGCTCGCACCTGCGAGCGCGGTTTGTTCGACATGGTCTTCTTCGCCGACCTGAACTACATCTCCGACACCTATACCGGCACGCTCGAGCCCGCGTTGCGTTACGCGGTGCAGGCCCCCGAGCATGACCCGATTCCGTTGCTGTCGTTCATGGCTGCGGTGACCGAGAGGGTGGGCCTGGCGTCGACGTTCTCGACCAGTCACCATCACCCGTTCTATGTGGCTCGGCTATTCGCGACGCTCGATCATCTGACCCGCGGCAGAGTGGGTTGGAACGTTGTGACCTCGCTCAACCACAACCAATCGGCCAACTATGGCGAACAGCGCGAAGACACCGATCTGCGCTACGAGAAGGCGTACGAGTTCATCGAGGTGTGCCAGCAACTCTGGAACAGTTGGGACGAAGACGCAGTCGTCATGGACCGCGACGCCCCTCAGTTTGCCGACGCTGACAAAGTGCGTCGCATCGACTTCGAAGGCGAGTATTTCAGCTCACGCGGACCACTCAACGTTACTCATTCGCCCACGGGTGGGCCAGCAATCTTGCAGGCCGGCACCTCGCCCAAGGGTCGCGAATTTGCCGCAAACTACGCCGACGCGATCTTTGCAATCCAGCCACGCGCCATCGATGCTCGCGGGCTTCGCACCGACATCAGAGATCGGGCATCGAGCGCCGGGCGCGACCCCGACGCGGTCAAGCTGTTGTTCGGGGCGCAACCGGTAATTGGCGAGAGTGAGGCCCACGCCGTTGAGCTGCAAGACGAACACAACGCGCTCGTGCCACTCGAAGCGGGCATGGCGATTCTTTCGGCCCACCTCGACTTCGACCTGTCGAAGCTTGACCCCGACGAGCCAATGGCAGAGCGCACTGAACCCGAGCTGCAACGCATGCGAACGCGCTATCTCAACCCCGACGGATCATCGATGACGGTCGCCGAGGTCGCCCAGAAGCATGGCCAGAGCGTGGGGCTTCCCCAGATGGTGGGCACTGCCGAAACCGTCGCCGATCAGCTCGAAGCGTTCGCGGACGAAGCCGGTGGCGACGGGTTCATGCTTTCGCCACTTCACTGCCCCGGGGGCGTCGAAGAGTTCGTCGATCTGGTCATCCCCGAGCTACAACGGCGCGGCCGAGCCCGCACCGAATACGCCGGCACCACGATCAAAGACCACCTCGCCCAAACCTGGTAGTGGGCTCACGATCTGTTCGACCAAAACCACCTGCCATGTGGTTCTGGTCGAAAATTTCGTGGCTGGGCTAGAGCTCGACGACTACTTTGCCGGTGGTTTTGCGGTGGGCGAGGTCGTTGAACGCGTCTGGGGCGTTGTCGAACGAGTACGTGGTGCGATGCATGTGCGGCGAGATCTTTCCGGCCACAGCCAGCTTGGCTAGCTCATCTTGTTGGCGGTCGAGCGAGGCAGGATCGCGAGCGATCGAGGCCCCCCAGTGCACACCAACGATCGAGTAGTTCTTGAGCAGCGCGTGGTTCATCGGCGAGTCGGGAATGGTGCCACCGGCAAAGCCAATGATGAGCAGTCGGCCATCCCACGCCATGCACCGGCGCGCATGCTGGAACGTGTCGCCACCAACGACTTCGTAGCAGACGTCTACGCCGCCACCGGAGGCCTCTCGGACAGCATCGACAAAGTCTGGTTCGGCGCGATAGTCGAGAGCTATGTCCGCGCCGAGCTCTTTGCAGAGCGCTACTTTTTCGGGGCCGCCAGCGACTGCGATAACGATCGCGCCCTGCGCCTTGGCCAGGTCGATTGCTGCGGTGCCGACACCGCCAGCTGCGGCCGTAATGAGCACCGTCTCACCCGGTTGCAGCTTGGCCCGCTCGTGCAGCGCGAACCACGTCGTGGTGTAGTTGACGAGCAGAGCCGTTGATTCGCCGTCGGTGAGTGATCCCGGGATTGGATATGCCTGGTCAGCTCTAGCCACGATCTTGTCGGCGATCTCTGCGCCGTCCATCGTCATGACCCGATCACCGACTGAGAACCGAGTCACACCCTCGCCGACGGCACTCACGATGCCAGCAGCCTCGGTCGCAGGTGAGAACGGCGGGTCGTACTTGACCTGATACTTGCCCTGAGCCTGCAAGACGTTCGGGAACGCGACGCCGATCGCGCCGCAGTCGATGACGATTTGTCCGGGTCCCGCGGCCGGAGCGTCGGCTTCGGTCAGCGTTAGGCCGGTCCACGGATCGCCGAGCTCTAGCATTACCCATCTGCGCATGTGCGTTCTCCTCAGGTCTCAAGCGGGCCGGTCAGGGCAACTCGGCCGCATGCAATGATTCTGCCTCGCGAACGCGCCGCGGACCGCAATTCGAGATCTGCGGTGTTGGATTCAATCGAGCTGGAACGGTTAGAAAGCTTCAAACGCACTGGTTCGGCGTCAACGCCGACCTCGCTTAGGACCGCGCGTAGTCCGCTGCCTAAGCGAGCTACTACCTGGCGACGATCGTGCTGGTGAGGACTCCGATGCCTTCGATCTCGACTTCGCAGACATCGCCGCCAGCGAGGTACGTCGGTGGGTCCATGCGGTCACCCACGCCGCTCGGAGTGCCCGTTGCGATCACGTCGCCGGGCCGAAGCGAGGTGCCTGCGGTGATGTACTCGATCGTTTCCGCGATCTTGAAGATCATCATGTCGGTGGTGCCGTCTTGGCGGGTGTCGCCATTGACGCGGGTCATGATGCGCTTGCCGTAAGGATCGCCAAACTCGTCGGCGGTCACTACGACCGGGCCGATGGGCGCAGAGTTGTCGCCGTTCTTGCCGATGGCCCATTGGCTGGTCTTGCGCTGGTAGCCACGCGAGCTGATGTCGTTGAAGCAGGTGTAGCCGAGCACGCCGGCCATCGCGTCAGCCTCGGTCGTGTCGGTTAGGTGAGAGCCGACGATGACAGCCATCTCGCACTCCCAGTCGAACCGGTCGTCGCCGGTCGGCACCGGCACCTCGGCGTTGTCGACGCTGAGCGAGGCGTACCACCGGGCGAAGACGTTGGGAGCGGGCGGTCGTTCGCTCTTGGTCTCCTCGATGTGGGCTGCGTAGTTCAGACCAAGACACAGCACCTTCGCCGTCGTTGGAACCGGCGGTACCTGAGCGATTGAGTCGAGCGCCACCGCCGAGGCCGCGGCTGGGCTGGCTTGCTTCCACCGATCGGGCTCTGAGTAGAACGCATCGATCGAGCAGAGCGGGCTGACGGACTCGTCATCGACGACGCCGATCGTTGGTACGCCGTCGTTGAGGTAGCCGAGATATCGCATTGCGATATTCAATCACGTGGGGCGGCGAACTACCGTGGCCGCAGGTAGTTGACGAACGAAAGAGAAGCCCATGGCCCGACTTGATGTGCCCGAAGGCGACGGTCTCGAAGCTGGCCGCATCTGGCAGCTCGCCCCGCACCTACGCCCTGGCATGAGCGCGATGAGCGAAGCCATCTACGAGAAGAGCAGCTTGAATATTCGCGAGCGCGAGGTGGCTCGCATGCGCATCGCTCAGCTCAACGAGTGCCACGTTTGACTGAACACTCGCGCTGCATCGGCGATGCAGCAAGGCCTTGACGATGAGCTTTACAACCAGGTGCAGAGCTATGTCACAAACGACGCGTTCACCGCGCGCGAGAAGCTAGCAATTGAGTTCGCCGAACAGTTCGCAATCGATCACCGCATGATCGATGACGCGATGTTTGACCGGCTCAAAGAACACTTCAGCGACCAAGAGATCCTCGAACTCACGTCGACGGCAGCGTTCTGTCTCGGCTTCGGTCGCGCGTTTCAAGTCCTTGACATCGACGTTGACTTCGATGTGTTGTGGAGTCGTGAACCTGCGCAGGACTAGGTAGCCGAGTTACTCGAGCAGGTCGGGGCGTGCTTGGGCCAAGATCTGATAGTCGTGCACCGTGGGCAACTTCTGGGTGAAGGCGCCACCGTCTACCCGGAGGGTCTCGCCGCTGATGTAGCGCGACTCGTCGCTTGCCAGAAAGAGCGCGGCGTTGGCTATGTCATCGACGTGACCCATAAACCCAAGTGGCGTGTTGTTACGGATGGCCTCGATGCCCAGCTTGTTTTTGAAGTGCTGCGCCGTCATCGGCGTCTCGATCAGGTGCGCCGAAATGCAGTTCACCCGAACCAGTTTCTCGCCGTACTCGAGCGCTGCGATCTGCGTCGCATATTCGAGGCCAGCCTTTGATGATGCGTACGCCGTCAACCCTCGCCCTGGGTTCTGCGCCGTCAACGATGAGGTCGAAATGATCGACCCACCACCAGATTCGCTCATTGCGTTGCCCACGGCGCGAATGAACCAGATAGCACCGATCAGTTGCACCTGCACCATTGGCTCGAGCAGTTCTGGCGTTAGTTCGGCAATCGGGGTGCTGCGTTCGAACCCTGCATAGTTGACCCCGATATCAATGCTGCCGCGATCGGCGACGATCTGGGCAGTGACCTCGTTGATCTGGTCAAAGTCAGTGATGTCGCACTCGGCCGACGATCCGTTCAAAGAGGCCGCAACCTCGGCGGCAAGTTCGCTGCGACGCTGCACGATGACGACATGGGCACCCTCTGCAGCAAATCGTTGCGATGTCGCCAGCCCGAATCCGCTGGCTCCGCCGACAACCACCGCGGTCTTGCCGTCGAGTCGATTACTCACAGTTACTCCTGCTCATCTAGTTCGAGAGTCCACAGTACGCTGGGCTGAGAACCAGGTGACTACTCATGAGCGCTTTGGCGGCTAAAGGCGTCGAGGCGGGGAGGGCTCAAGAATGTCCACTAATGGCCGATTGGCAGAGATGTCTCATGAAGCGGTAGGTGAGGATGCACGGCTAGAAGCTTGGATAATGATGCTGAAGATGCTGTCGCATCCGGCCGCGCTTGTAGATGCGTCTGGCGCAGTGATCTTCGCTAATCGTTGGCTTGACGTCGACCCGGGCGCAGCCCTGCTCGAGCCGGCGAACGGAAGGTCCGCCAAGGGGCTGCAGCGTGGTCTCGATGGAGAAAGCCGCTGGCGTGTCAGGCCACTTTGCGAGCACGGCAACGTGTTGCTCGCCACGTCAGTACGAGATGGCATAGGCGACCATCTCATGCGCAAGTTCTTTTCGACAGGCGATTCGCTTTTCGGTGTCTATGACCAGGCAGGGCGCATCATTGAGTCCAACGCAGCCTGGGAATCGGTCCTCGGTTACACCCAAGATGAGCTGCTCGGACTCGACACCTGGACCCTGTTGCCACACGACGACGTGGTCACGCGCGCCGCAGTTGAGAAGGAGCTGCGGGAGAAGGGTCGTTCGGATCCATCGTGGAAGATGCGCCACGCCGATGGCTCGTATCGCACGCTTCAATGGTCGTTGCATTTCGACCCAAGCGTTGGGCGCTGCTTTGCGATAGGTCGGGATCTCGATGCTGACCATCGCCGTGTCGATGAACTGCACCGGCGGGCGTACACCGACCCACTCACTGGGCTGGCGAATCGGGCTCGCATGCTTGCCGACCTTGAGCAGCTGCTCGCCCACGATCGCTATCCGGCTGTGCTCTTTTGTGACCTTGACCAATTCAAGATCGTGAACGACTCGCTCGGGCACGCGGTCGGTGATGATCTCCTCGCTGCGCTCGGCGTGCGTCTCGACCGCGCATTCGCCGCCGACGGGTGTCTGATGTCGCGATTTGGCGGTGACGAGTTCGTGGTGTTGGTCCCCGACGCCACGTTGCTCACCGCCGAGGCGAAGGCTGGCGAGCTGTTGGCGCTCATGAACGAGCCGTTTGCGATCGATGGTCGCTCGATCCATGTAACCATGAGCGTGGGGGTTGCCATGTCGGGTGCTGGATACCGAACCAGCGCTGAGCAACTGCTCGGCCAGGCCGATCAGGCCTCGTATCGGGCCAAAGAACGAGGTCGAAATCAGTTCGTGACGTTCGATCGAGAATTGCAAAACACGGTGGATCGACGGTTCCAGGTCGAGCAGAGTCTTCGACAAGCGTTGAAAGATGACCAGTTCGAAGTCCTTTACCAACCAGTAGTCAAACTTGACGGCGACAGCGAATCGATTGTTGGTGTCGAAGCACTGGCGCGATGGAGACAAACCGACGGGTCAATGATGGCGCCTGGTGGTTTCATCGATGTCGCGATCGATGCGGGTCTCATGTCTGCGATCGGATCGGTCGTGCTGAACGACGCGTTGAGCGCGGCCTCAGCCTTGCAGCTAGATCGTCGCGGCTGTTTCCTGTCGATCAACACCTCGGCCCCTGAGCTCCGACGGACGGGGTACGTCGATGAGCTCATCGAAGCCGTCGAGGCGCACGGCCTGGCACCGTCTACGGTCGTCGTCGAAATTACCGAGTCGACGGCTTTGGCAATCGAGGAAACACCCGAGCGACTGGCATGCCTGCGCGCCGCCGGTATCCGCATCGCGCTCGATGACTTTGGTACCGGGTACTCGTCACTTGCTCATCTGCGCGAGCTTCCGATCGACATCGTAAAGATCGACCGATCGTTCGTCTCTGAGGTCACGACTGACCCGGTCGCTCAGGCGATGACGCGCTCACTCATTGAGCTGTGTTCGGTCCTGGACCGCGAAGTAATACTCGAAGGTATCGAGAGCCAGTCCCAGTGCGCCAAGATTCGACGACTCGGTGGACGAATTGCGCAGGGGTATCTCTTTCATCGACCAATGCCGGTTAGCGAACTCCGCGGAGTGCTTGAGCAACGAGCAGCAGCTGCGCCGTTCGTGCGCTAGAGCCCTGGGCATGGCCGGCCAAGTAGCCTCGCCCGGGTGGGGATTCCGAAGCTGGCCGTGTTCGATGTCGATGGCACCCTTGTCGACTACGACGGAAGCGGCCTCGCAGAAAACCGTGACGCGCTGCAGCGATTGCGAAGCGCTGGCACCTCGGTCGCGATAGCGACGGGCCGACCAGCGGCAATTCTTGATGAGACACTCGCCGAGATCGGCGACGTTGACTACGCAGTTTGCAGCAACGGCGCGACCATCACGTCGATGGCCACCGGCGAACGGCTGCGCGACATCGTGCTTCCGGCCGATCTGATCGAAGGTTTGGTCACGAGCGTGAGGACATCGGTTCCTGGAGTAGGCACCGCGCTCGAATTGGGTGCTGAGCTGCTTGAAGAAACCGGTTTCGCCCGACGGGTGCCGCCGTCGTCGCATGATGCGCCCATCGACGATGTGCTTGAAGCATTCGATGCCACCACGGCGTCGGTACACCGAGTGATCTTCTTTCATGACGACTACGACCGTGACTTGCCCGCTCTCGCAGCACACATCCAGCCACATCTCGCAATGGGGTGCGATGTGTTCCACGGGGTGATGTTGCCAATTGTTGAGGTCGTGCCAGCCGGAAACGACAAAGCCGCGGCTCTCGACGTGCTGGCAGGACACCTCGGTATCGACGCCTGCGAGGCCATGGCGTTTGGCGATGGATTGAACGACATCGAGATGCTGCAATGGGCCGGCACCGGCGTCGCAATGGCGAACGCTCACGACGACGCGAAGGCGATCGCCAATGCGGTGGCCGGCCAGGTGGCCGACGGTGGTGTCGCACACTTCATCAATGCCTTGTTCAACGATCAAGAGAGTTCACGATGACCGACCACGAGTTCGGATTCCGCACCCGCAGCCTGCACGCAGGCGGCCGACCTGACCAGTCGACCGGTGCGCGCGCCGTGCCGATCTATCAGACGACCAGTTTCGTCTTCGAAGACACCGCTGACGCTGCCGATCTTTTCGCGTTGCAAAAGTACGGCACGATCTACACCCGCATCGCTAACCCGACGACGTCGGCATTCGAAGAGCGCATGGCGAGTCTCGAAGGAGCGATCGGCGCCGTGGCAACGGCGAGCGGCCAGGCCGCCGCATTTTTGACGATGACGACGCTGGCCGGCGCCGGCGATCACATTGTCGCGGCATCGAGCATCTATGGCGGTACGTACACCCTGTATGCCACGACGCTGGGCCGGCTAGGGGTGGAGACAACGTTCGTCTCGAACAGCGACCCTGAGGCATTCGCTGCGGCGATCCGCCCCGAGACCAAGGCCATTCACACCGAGATCATCGGCAACCCGTCGGGCGCGGTCGCCGATATCGAAGCTCTCGCCGATGTGGCCCATAGCCACGATCTGCCGCTGGTCATCGACTCGACCTTTGCGTCGCCCTGGTTGTGCAAGCCGATCGAATTCGGTGCCGACATTGTGGTGCACTCAGCCACCAAGTTCATCGGCGGTCACGGCACGAGTATTGGCGGCATCGTATGCGAGGCCGGCACGTTCGATTGGGGCTCTGGTTGATTCTCGCGTATGACCGAACCGGTTCCGACCTACAACGGCCTTCGCTGGTGGGACAACTTCGGCGAGTATGCGTTTTGCACTGCATTGCGGTCAGAGCAACTGCGAGACGTCGGCGCATCGATCTCGCCATTCAACTCCTTCATGATGCTGCAAGGCCTCGAAACGCTGCCGCTGCGCATGGACGCGCACGTCGCGAATGCTCAGGCCGTCGCACGTTGGCTCGACGATGACCCGCGTGTCACATGGGTCGCACATGCCGATCTTGACCACTCGCCGTACCGGGCGCTGGCGGCCAAGTATCTTCCCCGAGGCGCCGGCGCGATCTTCACGTTCGGGGTCGCCGGGGGCCGCGAGGCAGGCGAAGCCTTTATCAACCGACTCCAGCTCATCAGCCATCTTGCCAACGTTGGTGACGCCCGAACTCTGGTGATTCACCCCGGTTCGACGACCCACCAACAGCTGACCGACGTTGAACTTGAAGCCGCTGGCGTAGGCCCCGACACGATCCGTCTGTCGGTCGGGCTCGAAGATCTCGACGACATTCTCTGGGACCTCGACCAAGCCTTAGGTTAAGAGGGCCTAGCGGTGCGGCAGTTGGGTGTGGCGACGGGGACTCGGCCACCACACGTCAAGCCAATGGACTCGAATTGGCTATCGACGGGCGAGCGCACGAAGAGGAAGTCGCACGCCAACATGTCGCCGTTTTGGCAGGCCCCAACGATCTCGCCCAGCGCCATGCTGTCGGCAGAGAACCACCCATGGGGCGAGTCGGGTTCAACGCCAGCAGTGCAGAACGTGTTGGTCGCTGCGCCACGGCCGCCGCAATCGATGGCGATGGCCTCGGCATCAGAATTGTGATCGGTGAAGTGAAAGAGGAGATCGCATGCCATATCGGATTCGATCCGGCAAAGATCCGTCAGCTCGAGAATCTCACTCGTTGTCGCAGTTGCAGTTGGCTCGTTGTCGGCTGAGGTTGGGCCCAGGTCGGTGGTCGATCTGCTCGTGGCGTCTGGCGCCGACGGAATCTGCATGTTGCCCTCAGAGCTAGTGCTGTCTGAAGTGCAACCGCTTGCAGCAAGGGCGACCGCCAGCACGACCGCAAACAACGCTGCGCGCCAAGATGCATTGGTGACCGGCAACCACATGCATTTGATTCTCGCGTCTCAAGTGGCACGCCGGCCGTCACGGGGCCAGAATGCACTATGGCCTTCGTCGCACCGAGTGCACAGACCCGCAAAGAGCTCCTGGATCGAACCCGCACGATCGCAGTGGTTGGCGCTTCTTCGAACCCGTCGCGCGCCAGCAATTTTGTGATGACGTATCTCGCGTCGTCGGTCTGCGATTTCGATCTCTATCCGGTAAACCCTCGTGAGACCGAAATCAACGGCATCACCTGCTACCCATCGCTTGACGCGCTACCTCTCGTGCCTGACATGGTCGATGTCTTTCGCAAGCCCGACGATTGCCCCGCGATCGCGGCCGAGGCTGTCGCCATTGGCGCCACCACGCTGTGGCTGCAATTGGGCATTGTGAGCGACGAAGCAGCTCAGATCGCGGGCGATGGCGGACTCGACGTGGTGATGGACCGATGCACGAAGATCGAGCACGCTCGGTTCGCTGGTGGCTTGCACCTCGCCGGATTCAACACCGGCGTGATTTCTAGCCGGCGCTAAGACGTTCGGTAGTCGCCGAAGGTTTCGTCGCGCTCGCTGAGCTTCTCGGTGAGGTTTGCGTCGCCGAAGCCGGCTCGATACTCGAGCGATGACGGCTGGTGAAACGCCAGGGCTTGCAGGTCCGAGGTCGCCCTAATGCCGTTGCGAATGCCCATTGCTTCCATGGCGCGATGGGCTGCTCGCTTGTTCATCGCCAACAAGTCGGGCGGCACCTTAGCGATGCGGCTAGCGATCGCGAGTACTTCGTCATCGAGGGCCTCGACGTCAAAGGCGCGGTTAGCAAAGCCGAACTGCACGGCGTCATCGCCTGACATCGCATCACCGGTCAACAACGCCTCCATGCCGCGCCGCAGCCCCATCATCCACGTCTGCCACTGCATGTCAGGCGGCGACATGAGACGCACTGGCGGGTAGCCAATCTGCGCGTCATGAGCGACGTAGACCAGGTCACAGGCGGTCGCTAGCTCTGAGCCACCGGCGAGACACCAGCCGTGCACCTGGCCAATGATGGGCGTCGACATGTCCCACATCTCGAACCAGTTGTTGACGACATGGCGAGCCCACCAGCCGTCGGTTCGGGCGATGGCTCGCTCGACGTTGGAGTTTGGCTTGCCGAGGTCATAGCCGGCTGAGAAGCAGCTTCCGGCACCGCGGATGATGATCACCGACACGTTCTTGTCTCGGTCGCCCAAGCGCAGCGCCTCAAAGAGCGACCCCCGCAGATCGTCATCGAGCGCGTTGCGCTTGTGGGGGCGATTCAGTGTTAGGCGTCGTACGTTCGGCGCGGGGTCATCGACAATCAGCACATCAGACATGGCGCCAGCCTTAAGGGTCTTCAGCTCCCGGTCAAATCCGTGGCCGGATATGGCTGCTACGAAACAGCGCCGCGACTGAGCCGGATGGCTTCGCGCCAGCCGACTCGCGAACCGGTGCGTAGCAGCGTGAACTTGTAGAGACGGCCGGCAAGTCTGATGAGGAGGAAGACCGCGGCCGCCAGCACCGCGAGTGAGAGGGCGACTTCGACGGGGCCGATCGCCTCACGGGCGACCCGAACCGGCAAGATCATGGGCGAAGTGAACGGCAGCCAGGTGAGAATCTTGAGCAGCAACGTGTCGGCATTGCCGAACACCGCAGTTTGGCCTGCGATGTAGCCGACCATCAGCGGCGCGAAGACCGGCATCATCACCTGAGAAGCGTCTTCTTGCCGTGAGATCAGCGAGCCAAGCAGCGCGAATAGTGTTGTGTAAATGGCGAGGCCGCCCAGCACGCTCAGGCCAAGCAACGGCACGAACCGCCACAACGAGCTTGGAACCTCGACAAGGTTCGTGAATCGCAACGCAAGCACAAGTCCAAAGATCAGCAGGAGCAGCTGAATCACCGCCAGCGCGCACAACCCGAGAATCTTGCCGATCAGCAATGTGCGCGGCCTGATGTGGCTTAACAGCACCTCGACGACGCGAGTCGACTTCTCTTCGACGACGCTCAGCATCGTCAGTTGTCCATAGATCTGTGGAAGCAAAAACGCGGTGAAGAGTCCGATGAACGCGACCGCAGAGCGCACGTCGCTGCTCTTGTCGTCGTCAGCGATCGAACGATTCGACACCTGCACCGGTTCGAAGAGGCGGTCGAGCTCGGCCGGGCTTAGTCCGATCGCGTCGGCCTGGTCAAGAATGCTGCTCTGTTGCAGCGCGGCTGAAATGAGGCCATAGATGACAGGGTTTTCAAAGTCGTCCCATACGAGGGTCGAGGGCGCTTCGAAGACCGCATCGACGTCGCCATTGGAAAGTCGGGTCTCGATTTCGTCCGAAGAGTCACTGGCAAGGTCGATGATGGTCAACTCGACTTGGCTTTGTGCAATGGCATCGAGCTGGTCGGCAAAGCCCTCCGGAGCGTCAGCGGCGACGCCGATCGTGATTTTGGGCAGCTCGTCTGAGTTGTCGGGCAGCAGTGACATCACGATGGGCGCGGCGACGACCATCAGCACCAGGATCGCCGTGACAGCTCGAAACCCGCGCGTGCGAGCGCGCGTGACGAACTCTCGTTTTGCGACTTCAAAGGCCTGACCGCGCATCACGCCACCAGCTCGAGGAAAACGTCTTCGAGGCCGGGTGGTTCGAAGCTCACACTTGCGATCGACCCGTTAGCGGCTGCGGCTGCGACGATCGAGGCGGCATCGGCATCAGCAGCCACCCTCCATCGTGATGCTCCCGAGACTGCAGCGAGTGGGTCTGCGCCCTGAGGGGCCCAGTCCGGTATGTCGCCGCTCCAGTGAATCTCGAGGACCCGGTGCGGCGAACGCTGGCGCAGCTCCGCAACCGTGCCGGTGGCCTGCGTGCGTCCGTTGGCGATGATCGTGACGTCTTTGGCCAGATCCTGCACCAGGTCAAGTTGATGACTCGAGAACACGACGCTCGCGCCACGCTCGACCTGATCGGTCATCACGCTCGACAACATTGATACCGCCACCGGGTCGAGGCCAGCAAAGGGTTCGTCGAGAATGAGCAGATCAGGCTCGTGCACCAGGGCAACGGCGAGCTGGACTCGCTGCTGGTTGCCGGTCGACAGTTCTTGAATCAGGTCATCGCTTCGGTTGGTTAGACCCACTCGCTCGGCCCACCAGGTCGCCCGGGTGTCGGCAGTTGACCTGTCGAGGCCGGCGAGTCGACCGATGTATGCGATGTGTTCGTGCACCTTCATGCGGGCGTAGAGACCCCGCTCTTGGGGCATGTAGCCGATGTGGTGGCGGTCGTCGAGAGTGATCGGTGCGCCTTGCCACCTCACTGAGCCCTCGTCGACCGAGGTAAGGCCAATGATGCTGCGCATGGTCGTGGTCTTACCCGCGCCATTTGGCCCGAGGAAGCCGACGAGCTGACCGCGCCCGATCTTGAGATCGACGCCATCGAGAGCTTGGATGTCGCCATAGGCCTTGCGCAGGCCGCTGATTTCTAGTGCGCTTGTCACTGCAGCGATCTTAGGAGACCCACAAAGACAGGGTGGTTCTGGGTCAGTCCCAGTACGGGGCGCGGAGCTTGCGCTTGTTGACTTTGCCCATGGTGTTACGACCTATCGAGTCGACGATGTCGACCGATCGTGGGCACTTGTATGAGCTAAGCCGCGCCTTGCAGAACTTGATCACTTCGTCATGGTCGGGAGGGTTGTCGACATCGGCTGCAATGACCAGGGCCTTGAGCGACTCGCCCATCTCGGGATGCGGCACGCCGATGCATGCGACGTCTGCGATCTGGGGGTGTTCGATCAAGATGTTCTCGGACTCGGCCGGATAGATGTTTACGCCGCCCGAAACGACCATGTCGCTAAATCGATCGGTAAGGAACACGTAGCCGTCGTCGTCGATATAGGCGATCTCGCCCAGCGTGAAAACGCCGGGTGCCACGTGGGCGGCGGCGGTCTTGTCGGGATCGTTCGGGTAGACCACGCCCCGACCAGTCGTGTCACGAAAGAACAGTCTTCCTTCGGTGTTCGGCGGAAGCTCGTTGTTGTCGTCGTCGAGCACGAGGGCAATGAATGGCTCGGCGGCTTGGCCGACCGACCCAGGCTTCTCAAGCCATTCTTCGCTGGTGATCGAACACGTCGTTCCGACCTCGCTGGCCCCGTACGCGTCGCGAAAGACCGGACCAAACCACTCGATCATCTGGCGCTTGACGTCGATCGGGCACTTGGCACCGGTGTGAGCAATCATCTTCATTGACGACACGTCGTAGCGGGCTCGAACGTCTTCGGGCAACGCCAGCATGCGCACGAAGTGCGTGGGCACCATGACCGCAGTGCCCGTCTTGTTCTTGTCGATCGCCGCCAGCGTTGCTTCGGCATCGAAGCGACCGAGGATGACCGAGGCCACGCCGGCGACTAGCAATCGCATGCCGCTGAGCGGACCGGTGTGATACATCGGCCCGACGACGAGATGAGTGCCGAGTGGCGCGAGTCGGTTCTCTTTGAGCGCTTCGAGGTGTTCGGTCATCGTGCCCCCACCAGCGAACATGGTGGGCGGTAGCTCAGTGCCTTTGGGCAGGCCGGTCGTGCCTGACGTGTACAGCAGGTTCGGTAGGGGCACGGTGTCGGCTGGGGGATTCACGTTGTCGCCGCCAGAGAGCCAGTCGGCCCACATGACTGCGCCGTCGGGCACGTCGTCGCCCCACACGACGACTGTCTCAACGGCGCCCTCGGCAGCCGCGTGCATTGCCCGTTCGACGGTTGCGGCGTCAGCGAAGATCAGCCTCGATTCGCTGTCAGACACGATGTAGGCCGCTTCGTTGGCGGTCAGGTGGAAGTTGACCGGCACCGTCGAGCATCCCGCAAGCAAGCCACCAAGATGGGCCAGCGCGGTTTCGCTGGCGTTCTCCGCGAAGACGGCCACCCGGCGCTTCTTACCGAGGTCGGCCTTGAGCAGGATGTTGGCGACACGGTTGAGGGTCTCGTCGACCTCGGCCCAGGTCATGGTGCGGGTCGGGTCCGCGAGGGCGATCGCGTCGGGGTTGGCGGCTGCCAGCGTGGCAGCGAACTCAGGCATCTGGTTACTCCGGGTTAGTCAGTTCGGCTTCGGCTTCGGCTCGCGGTCGTGGACCCGGCTACGCCTGCGGCATCTGATTCAGGAAGTCGCCGGACAGGTCGGGTGGACCCGAGTACTGCGGGACGAGTTGACGATTAGCGAACTTCCACTCACCGTCTTCGCGGACATAGGTGTCGTCGTAGTACGCCATCAAGATGCCGCGCGTGCCGTCGGCGCGTTCGTAGGCTTCTTGGATGTAGCAGCGGCCGGTGCCTCTGCCGGCCGACTCATCAAGGTCTGCGGCGTTATTCAGGCATGTCTGCACGACTGCTCGAAAGCCGCCCATTGCCTTGAACCAAAACTCGACGATGGCGTCGCGGCCATCGAGATCTCTGCCTGCGCCGAGGCTCCACTTGGCGTCGGATGCCCAGGTCGAGCCCCATTGCTCGCCATCGAAGTTCACGACTGCGTCGGCATAGCGATGGACAAGCGCTGCAATGGCAGGGTTGCTCATAGTGTTGTTCCCCCAGTTGGTGTCGATCGAGATCCTAGGGCGCCAGGACCCCACGGCTCTATTGGGCGTCATTTGGCGTGGCGAGTCAGACTGCACCGATGGTGGTTTCAACGAACCTGGTCGGTACGACGGTCGAGGGAAGGGCCGTCTTAGCCCTCGGTGTCGCGCGGCAGGAGCAAATCGATCATTTGCACTTCGATGCGACGGTTGATCTGGCGACCTTCGGCGCTGTCATTGGGGGCCACGGGCTCAGCCTCACCGAGGCCAACTGCGGTCAGCCGATCGGGGTCAACGCCGCGGCTCGCGAGGTATTGCACGACCGCGTTTGCCCGGCGCTGAGACAGGTCGAGGTTTACAAAGTCAGCACCCACATCGTCGGTGTGTCCCTCGATCACCATTGACATCTCGGGGTTCACGGTCATCAGTTGCACGCCAATTTCGAGAATCGGGATGAACGGGGGAGCGATCTGTGCAGAACCGGTGGCAAACAACACGGCCTGCTCGATGCGCACGGTGCCATCGGTTGCTTCGGGAGCATCGGGCCGGATGATGAATTCATCGATGATGTTCTCAGCCGGAAGCACTTCGAGGGCACGGGCGTACGAGCGGGCTGCGTCGTCTTCGGTTGCTGGCCCGAGCAGATAGAGGTTTGGTGGCCGGAACACAGCCTCTCTCGTCGGAAGGTCGCTGAGTGGCGGAAGTCCGTCGAGCGGATCGGGGGTGGGTTCGGGGGTCGGCTCTGGCGTTGGTTCCGACGTCGCTACTTCGGTGGGCTCTGGCGTCGGGTCTGGCTCAGAGGTGGGTGCGACAGTTGGTTCCTCTGGTACTTCGGTGGGCGCGGGCGCTTCGGTGACTGCGGCTTCAACGCTAGGAGCGACGGGGTTAGTGTCGACTTCGTCGGCTGTCTCGCCGTCGTCGCCACCAGACAGCAAGAAGGCCAGCACAGCGACGATGCCAATGAGTGCGAGCAGGCCCCAGAGCCACAACGGAATGAAGGGTCGGGCCTTCTTGTCGTGGACCGGTTCAATTGGGGATTGGCTTGGTGGTGTTGGAGGCTGCGGGGTCGCAGCGCTGGCTGCAAGCGGCGCGATGCCGGCTCCCTCGGTGGTCTCATCAAAGCCAGAATCATCAAAGTCAGAGTCGCCAAAGTCAGAGTCGCCAAAGTCAGAGTCGCCAAAGCCAGAGTCGTCAAAGAACGTGTCGTCATCGTCGGAGAAGAACGTCTTTGCTGCGGCTGCTGCGCCCACCGCTGTCGCTCCGGCGATGGCAGTCGGTGCGGCGCCAAAAACGTCGTCGGCCTCATCTTCGTCTGCGATCTCGGTGTCGTTGGATTCCTCTGAATCATCGTCGGGCGTCCACACGGCGATGGGCTCGACCGCAACTTCTTTGAACCCGAGATCGAGTGCAAACAGAGCCACCCCGGCAGCGGGCGCAAGACTCGACAGGCTGAGACCCGGGTGTGCGGCCAGAAGCCCTGCGGGCACCTCGCAATCGACGAAGCCCGACTCGCGCTCGTCGTTCGCTGTGGCGCGGCGCACCGCTGCGAGGGTGTTGAGTTCTGACCTTTCGGCGCCAAACGATGTCAGCGCGACAAGGCACGCATCAAGTGTTTGGTCGTCGTCTTCAGCCGAGTTCACGACGCGTAGGGGTGTGTCGTCGTCGGGTCCGAGGGCCTCAACGAGTTTGACCGCAGCATCGGCAACCGCATCGATGTCGTCGGGGCGCGAGACTTCGGCAAACCCGCTGACGTTGGCAGCTCCGAGCCCGTCAGCAGTGAGCTTTAGCGCACGCAGCTGATCGCTTCCGATGTCGAGTCCGAGAGCCGAAGATGGAGCATTCACACGTCGAAATCTACCGTTCGCTCCCGTTCTTCACTTTTCACTGTCTTTGAGTGCCTTTGACACCGCGCTGAGTGTGCGCCGCATCACTCACGGTCGTCACCGGGCAGATGTCGTGATGCAGAAGCATCAGGCCGAGACCGGGCTTGCAGGCGTGCGATTTCGCTATCTCGGCTCGCAATCGCAGCCTGGAAGTCGGCGCGAAGTTGACGCACTTCGGCTCCGATTTTGCGCTGCTGCTCGGCATAGGCGTTCTTGACATCGCCCGACGCCACGTCGACCTCTGAGCGCAGCTGTTTGAGCTGCAACGCGTGCTGTGCGCCGAGCATTTCGAGCCGAGTCTCAAACGCCGAATTCTCGGCTCGTAGCTCGGCCTCGGTGGTCAAAGCTTCGGCGAGCTTGCGGTGCGTTTCGGCGAGGTTGGCTTCGACCGTCGCGAGCGAGTCAGCGGCGTCGCTCTTCAGAAGTGACTGAGCGTCGACCTCGCGAAGGTGTGACGCTTCGAGCTCGGCTACGTGTGCTTCATGGGCTTCGCGCTCAGCGACGAGAACGTCGACAGCTCGCTTGAGTTCTGCCAGCGCTGTTTGGGCCTTATCGCGTTGTTCGCGGACCGCAGCGAGCTCGTCGTTGGTTGCTTGGGCACTCGTTTGCAGGTCGGTGAGCTCCGATGCCAGGTTGCTCGCTTCGCCTCGAAACGATTCGACTTCGGCGGTTCGGGTGCTGAGTTGTTGGCGGGTGTCGTCGAGTTCGGCGCGCAGGTCAAAACTCGCTTGCTCGGTGCGGGCTGCGTGGTCGTCGAGCTCTTGACGCAGCGCATCGAGTTGTGCAGTCATGTCATCGATCTCACGCTGTCTTTCGTCGTTGAGAGCTGCGAGCTGGTTGTCGTGTTCGCTCTGCAGATCAGCGACGTGACCCATCGCTTGTGCGACACGCTGTTCGATGTTGTGCAACTCAGTCTGGCGGGCATCGAGCTCGGCTTCGTGATCGCCGTGCACTGCCTTCAGCTCGACACGATGCTGCTCACCGAGTTCGTTTCGAAGCGTCTCGAGTGCCGCAGAATGACTCGCAGAAGTCTCGGCGGTGACCTCTGCGGTGATTTGCTGATGGAGATCGTTTCGTCCGGCCTCGATCGCAGCCGCAGTGTTGGCGTGGATCTCTTCGATCTGACCTTGCTGGGCGACAAGTTGGGAGCTGAGCGCATCAAGCTGAGCGTCGTGGTCTTTGGTGAGCTGGCCGAGTCGAGCGTCGTGCTCGCCGCGAAGCTCAGCCTCGGCAGCGCTGTGGCTGGCACTAAGTTCGGCCTCGCGGGCGGCGAGAACATCGCGGTGTGCCTGCTCGGCCGCTTTCAGCTCGTTACCGGCCTGTTCGATCGCCGAGGCATGGTCTGCATCGCGTTTCTCGAGAGCCTGGTCTGTGGCCGCCGCGTGTCGTTGCTGCAGTTCGGCGATCTCGTCGCGGTGACGTTCGGCGGCGACAGCGAGCAGAGCGTCGTAGTCCTCTCGCTCAGTTTCGATGGCTGCAAGGGTTGATCGAGCACCCTGCAAGTCGGTGCGCACGCGGTGGAGTTCGTGATCGAGGTCAGCTCGTATTTGGTCAACCTCGCGTTGATGTGCGATGTGCTGGGCCTCAAGCTCGGCGGTCAGCGCTTGTCGTTCAGCTTCTGCTGACTCGCGGGCAGACTCTGCAGTGTCGCGAGCTGCCCGGGCTTGAGCAGCTTCATCACGAGCCGCTGCGGCTAACTGATCACGTTCTGCAGTCAGCGACGATTTGAGGTGATCGAGCTCGCTGGCATGGGCACCTGCGAGTTCAGCAGTTGCGGTCTCGAACTCGGTTCGATGGTCAGCTTCGAGGTCGGCGCGCAGCTGGTCGACATCGTGTTGATGCTGGGTGGTGAGCTCGGCACGCACACCGCTGACGCGTTCCTCGGCCCGTTGTTCGAGTTCGGCTCGCAGCATGTCCAGATTGTGGCTGTGAGTAGCGGCCTCGGCCTCGAGCGCAGCCGAGCGCTCGCTCAGTTCCTCGTCTCTTTGCGCGAGTTCTTTGGCGTGCACCCGACGCAGATCGGTTGTTGCCTTGGTGTGGCGTTCGTCGCGCTCAGCAAGCTCAGCGGCGTGCTGCTCGTCGGCGAGTTCGCGGGCAGCCAACTGCTCGCTGTAGCTGTCACGTAACTCAGTCTCGAATCGTTCGCGTTCTGCGTGGTGCTGCGCCTCTAGTTCGGCCTCGATTCGTTCGCGTTC
>Ga0114956_1000109_pt1 | contig 48046 bp, 40 predicted proteins | sample MaitaG_FD_87304 | JGI IMG/M metagenome (GOLD analysis project Ga0114956, IMG submission 87304) | Marine algal microbial communities from Maine, USA - Maine_Asex2 metaG | ecosystem: Host-associated > Algae > Red algae > Unclassified | place: Maine, USA | collected 2015-01-05 | reverse complement strand
GCTCGCAATCTCATGGTAGCATCAGCACATTGTTGCAAGTCTTTGTTGCCCACATCAATATCAATTACAGCATATTGTGCACTTTGATTGCTTTTTAAACTTCCATTGTACAATTTAACCTTTGGTTGTCCAGGTTTTAACGGTAAAAATCGCAACCAATGCTCAAAAGAGTTTTCATCAGCTGGTGTTCTTTTATATCCAACAGGTGCATCAATCCTGTTTATTAATGCATTTTCGTTTAAAGTTTTAATATGATCTTGCCAAACATATTTGTTTGAAGATTCTGCTAAAACTTTAGGGTCTTGCTGAATCTTAGATTCTATTTTTCTAGGTTCAGAATGCATTTGCTTGCAACTCTGAGTTAAAATCAAAAAAAGCACTATCAAAACATCTGATAAGAATCTAAGGTATAAATTGTTTAACTTCATAGCACTATGGAATCTACTTATTCGGCCGATTTTCTTAAAAGTATTATAAATACTATTGCCGATCCTGTTTTTGTTAAAAACGAAAAACACGAATTTATGGTATTAAATGATGCCTTTTGTGAATATACGGATCTCAAAGAAAGTGAACTTGTAGGAAAAACAGATTATGATTTTTTTGAAAAGGAAGAAGCGGATGTTTTTCGTAAGAAAGATAAACAAGTTTTTAATACGGGCGAAACCAATATAAATGAAGAGTTTATTACTGATGCCCAAGGTAAGCAACATACCATAGTTACCAAAAAATCAGTTTTTAAATTGGCTGATGGGAGTAAAGTTTTAGTTGGAGTTATAACTGATATAACAATCCAAAAGCAACAACAGAATGAATTAGAAGTAAGTCTTAAAGCCAATAAAATCTTCAACGATATACTTGCCAATGACTTATTGAGTTCCATTAGAACAATAAAAAACTTTTCACAATTGCTTATGCAGCGCGGATCTAATGAGCTTTCTGATACCAATAAGGAGTATTTAACTTATATTGAACAAGGGGCAGAAGAGTTGCACACAATGATTAATCGACTTGCGGACTATTCAAAAATTAATGAAGGTGTTGAAAGAAATAAGCTCGTAAGTCTTAAAGATTCTTTGGAAGGCGCTTTGTCTAAATTGGTAATGCAACAACCTGATTTGCAGTTTGAAAAACAAGTTGGAGATTTACCGAACATAAAAGGTAATCAGCGATTGTTGTTAGATTTGTTTAGCAACCTGTTAAGCAATTCAGTAAAGTTTTCGAAAGAAAATGAACCCTTAAAAATTGACGTGAGTAATATTGAATCGCCAGTTTCAAATTCCATATTTTTTAAAGATAATGGATTAGGTATACCAAGCAATCAAATAGAACACGTACTTAAGCTTTTCACAAAAATTCATCCATACAATAAATATAAAGGCACAGGCATGGGTTTGTCTATTTGTAAAAAGATTATGGAGTTACATGGTGGCAACATCAAAATTGATCCGGAATATCAAAATGGCACTTGTGTAGTTTTGGAGTTTCCTAAAACATAAAAGCCCTTGTTAAACTAACAAAGGCTTTCAATCTGTATTTTAATATCTGAGAATCAAAACATCTTCATATCATCTAAAACTGCCATTACGTCTCTAACGTGGCCAGCAGATGTACTCATCATTGCTTGTTCTTCTTCATTCAAATCAACTTCTATAATTTTCTTAATGCCACCTTTACCTAAAACAACAGGTACGCCTAAGTAAATATCTTTTTGTCCATACTCACCTTGTAACCAAGCGCAACATGGAAAAATTCTGTTTTCATCTTTTATGATGGTTTCAGCCATTTGAGCAGCTGCAGCACCTGGTGCATACCAAGCTGAAGTACCCAATAACTTCACAATTTCACCACCACCTTTTTTAGTTCTGGCAACAATTGCATCTAATTTATCTTTAGCAACAAACTCAGTTACAGGTATACCCGAAACTGTTGTATATCTTGGAAGAGGAACCATGGTGTCTCCATGTCCACCTAATAACAATGCTTGAATATCTTTAGGAGAAACTCCAATTTCAGTAGCTAAAAATGCTCTATAACGCGCGGTATCTAGTATACCAGCCATTCCAAAAACTTTGCTACTGTCAACCTTAGCAGTTAAGTAAGCGCAGTAAGTCATTACATCTAATGGATTGGCTACAATGATAAAAACTGCATTTGGAGAAGCAGCAATTGCTTGCTCAGTAACACTTTTCATAATACCCGCATTGGTACTAATTAAATCATCACGGCTCATACCAGGCTTCCTTGGAATACCTGAAGTAATAACTACCACATCACTATTTGCAGTACGTGAATAGTCGTTGGTTACTCCAATTGTTTTGGTTGAGTAATACTCAATAGGAGCAGTCTCCCACATATCTAAGGCCTTACCTTCTGCAGTACCTTCTTTAATGTCAACTAAAACTATTTCATTGGCAAAGTCATTGTTAGCAGCAACTTGGGCAACTGTACTCCCAACATTACCAGCACCTATTACGGTTATTTTACTCATTGTATTTTGTTATTTAAGATGATTGTTTGAAGGCGCAAAAGTAAGAAATCTAGCGCTTAGCTGAAAGCTTTTGGCTATTGGGTTTTTCCTAAATTGCAAATTCTAAATTGAGCCACACTTTTCGTTTGGGTTTTTACCTTAAACCGCTCATCCATTCTTAACCCAACTACCCAAACTATTTTTTCGCCACTTAGTAAAATAGGGATCCTTTCTTTCTCAAGCTGATTTAATTTTTTATCACTAAACAAATCACTTACCTTTTTCTTTTTGTTATTCATGCCCAAAGGGTAGAGGTAGTCTCCTTTTTTCCAGTAACGCAAGGTTAATGGATATTCCAATTGATTAGCATCAACTCCACAAATTTTTACATTAGGGTCTAATGAATACTTTTCCTTTTTATAAGCTTTTATCTTTAGTTGTGTTAAACCTAATTGGGCCAATCGCTCACCTTTGTTAATCAATGCTACTGCTGCATCATTGTTATTAATAGGAGATACTATTAACTGCTTTCTAGCCTTAATAATTCGATAACTTTTAGTTAAAAACTGACTACTTAATTTTTCATTCTGCATAGCTTTAAAAATATCATCAACTTGAGCTGAGTTAAAACCATATGGAGATAAAAAATGATATAAAAAGCTTTTTCCAAAAGTTGATTTTTTCAATAAAGGAATAGTTATATACTTTTCGCTACCTACAATTTTAACCCACTTCTTTTCTAATTGCTGCATTGCAAATGAATTCAATGCCTCAGCTTCCCTCACAATTTCTGTGGTTTTATTAATCGCTTCTATGGCCTCACTATTAATTTTTTCTAGTTGAGGTATAACATTTTGTCTTATAGCGTTGCGACTGTATTTGTCTGTCGCATTGCTGCTATCTTCTCTAAAATCAAGTTGGTGCTCGTTAATATATTGCTCAATTTGATTGCGATTAGCAAATAGCAATGGTCTAATTATTTTGTCTCGTTTTGGCAATATGCCATGCAAGCCTTTTAGCCCGCTACCTTTCGTTAAATTAAAAAGCACGGTTTCTGCATTGTCATTTTTATGATGTGCTGTGGCTATAAACGCATAGTTATTCTTTTTACGAATTTCTTCAAACCAATTATATCGCAAATCTCTAGCAGCTTCTTGTATTGATATTTTATGCTTTGCAGCATATGCTTCCGTTTTAAATGATTTGGTATAGGCTTTTACTTTATGCTTTTTGGCTAGTTGCTTAGCAAACTTCAAATCTTCATCACTTTCTTTGCCTCTTAACTTAAAGTTGCAGTGTGCAATGGCAAATTTTGTTTGGCTTGAAAGTAATAAATGAAAAAGGCAAACACTGTCTTTGCCGCCACTAAATGCAAGTAACAACTCATCCCTTTTATTGAAAAGGTCTTGTGAAACAGAAAAATTAAGAAGCTCTTTTATCACAGTTTAAATTTACAATCTTATGTTTGGAGGGCTCGCGTTAAGTTTGGAGTACCCACGCTCCAAACCGAACATTGTTTCAAAAAGGAACAATCGTTCTTTCTCTTTTTTGGATGAACTTAAATTGATAACCTAAAGCACCATAATACTCTGCAAAGCCAAAGTTATGACTTGCTTTGTTGATGGAGTTTTCATCAATTAGCACATTAGGCAATGTTAGATAACCCACTTTGACTTGAGCCAATAAAAAGAAATTTTGAAAGAAATTTAACTTAACTCCGCTTTTGGCAGAGTAGCCAACACCAGCTAAATGAAATTTGTTGTTTACACCTTTGTTAAATAAGCGCACTTCAGTTTTAGGTATAATTAAACCTGCTCCAATACCTGATGCCCAATCGATTTGTAATTTTTTATTAAAAAGCGATAGTAATGGCAAAGCAAATTCTAAATCAATGCTTGCATAATTTAACCCATCAGTATGTTCAAATTTTAAAAAATCGTTGCCAATTTTTATGGGAGTATTGTTAAAGTTAGCATTGTATTGTGATGAATCTTCTATTGCAATAATTCCATTGGCATTTACAATTTGGTCGCCTACAATTACATATTTCATGTGGTCCATGCCTAGGGTAAGCGACAGTCTGTTTTTAAAGTTGTAGCCTACACGAACATTGTATTGAGGTGTGGTAATGCGAGATAGTTTAAAGTAACCATCTGCGGTAAATCTGCTTGGCCTATCAGTGGCTATTACATCTTTAAGCCAAAAGCTATAACCATCACCACTAAATGAAATATTGCTAGTACTGTAGCCAGACCAATTATAGCCCCAATAAACAAATGCACTTCCTTGATTGGTAGAAATATTTTGGGCATATGAGTAAGCGCCCAAACCTGTAAAGGCTATAAAAAGAAGAAGGTATAATTTCAATACTTAACGTTTTGGCTGTTTTGCAAAATTAATCCGATACATCTTATCCTTATTCTTTTTAGTAAACTTAAGCTCATTGTTGTCTTGGTATTCTTTTTCGTAGTAAGGTTGCTTAAATTTTAGGGAATAATCTTCAGTAGGGTTTTTAATTTCCTCAATTAATTTGCCAAATCTAGCAAACCAGGTAAATTTTTTGTTGGGCAGATATAGCAAAGCAAATTTTTCGCCAGGCAAAACCAATTCATTGCGATAAACATTTCCTGTATTTGCTTCTTCAAGTATGAATAACATATCTAAGTTATAGTTGTTCTCAATAACTATGGTGTTGCTAGAGGCTAAGTCATAATAATTCTCCTCTGTTTCATTGTTTATGCTCCAACCGGTTCTTCTGCAATAGTTTTCTCCCACTAAAGGATAGGAATAGCAACTTTGTAGTTTATTGTTAAAAAAGGTGGTTGAAAAGTTTAGTTCACGTTCAAAAGGTTGAACATTAGGATATTCGCTAAGGGCTGCAATATATTGCTTATTTATATCGCTTAAAGTATTTTCATCTCTAATTATACTTTGCTCAAAATCTTCACTAGGAGCGACAAAGAAGAATGCTACATAAATAAACACCAACAAGGTGCCAACAGTTAGCCCGCTGCAACCAACAGCTACATGTTTTGGAACTGTGTAGCGCTTGTTATGAGCTTTATCAAATTTTTGTAATCTTTCTCTAAGTTCACCATTACTGCCGGCAAGTTGCTCCAGAATTTTTATATAATCACCAAATACAGGATATTCATTTAAGGTTTCAATAAATGGCAAAAGCTCATTAAAAATGTCTACACGCTCTTCAATGCTACTATTATTATAAAGATGTTTGACTTGTCGTTCATTTAAAATTTTATCCAACTCTGTTTTTAAGTTATACAAGTTGAAAAACTCAATGTCGCGAATTTTATCTCTTATGTTGCTTATGCAACGTTTATAATGTTTGACAGGTTTTTTAGGTAACTCCTCTTCTTTACCTTGCTTGCTTGCACTGCTAAATTGGCTGGTAGGCTTTCCTTTTAAAAAGTTATCATATTCTCTTTTTCTATGAGGATTTATTAAACATTCATAAGCCTCTTGAATGGCCAAGAACCGGCTATTGGCATCTTCATTGGGATTAACATCAGGGTGGTATTGTTTAACTAAAACACGGTACTGCTTTTTAACTAGCTCGGCCGAGCTAAATTTTTCAAGATTTAATATGGAGTAATAGTTTTGCAAGGATATTTTGTGATATCAAAATTAATCGATTTTTTACCTGCCAAATATTGATTCAATAATAAAAATAAGAACGAATAAGCCAAAAAATACGAGTAAGGTATATATTCTATATTTAGTTGGAATAATTGACCACAAATCATCATCTTCTTCTTCAAACATTGGATATTTGTATTGGTTGATTCTTTGAACTAATTCTTCTCTTAGCTTAGAGTCATCTTTGCTTAACGGCAACAAATTATATAAAATATCTATTGCAGCGGCATCTGCTCTTATTACATGAATGAACTCCAAAGCCAATACTATGGCTTCTGTTTTTTCTATTTCGGTTGAATTGGCTGCAAAATAGTGGATAAAATCAGCTGTAAATATGGCCTGCAATCGCTGCGCTAACTCAAAATGTCCAAAACTGGGATCATTGCCAATGTCGAGCCTTATTTGGTTTAATTGTCGTTTCAATCGAATACTAGGTCTTGCTGTTCTACTTGGCTTATAGATGCGTTTCTTTTGATTTCCCTTTTTCAGCTTGCGGTCATACGCCAGCTTCAACTCCTCTGACTCTAAGGCTTCATAAGCTTCTTGTATGGCTAAAAATTCACTTTTGGCACTTGGGTTTTTATTTACATCAGGGTGGTAAAGCTTTACCAACTTTCGATATTGAGTTTTCACCTCTTCTAATGCAGCATATTTGGGTAAGCCCAATACCTGGTAATAGTTACTCATCTTCAAAGTCAATGCTATTCTCTAGCAAATCTAATGCACCTTTTATTTCAGATAAAGCATGCTGGTCGTTGGCTTGCGCACAAACCTTTTGGCCAATGTTATACATATCTCTTGCTTCAAAATATTTTTCTTGGCGTTCTAATAATTTTCCAAAGTGATAATACAAGCCAACATAATTAGGCTCATCTTGTTTTATTAAATTAAAGTAGGTTAAGGCTGTAGCATCATCATTTAGCTTTATGTATTCTAAAGCCATGGCAAATCGTACAAAACTATCTTTGGGATTATCATTTAAAAATTGCGATAATTTTTCCAAACGCTCGTTTGGTAAACTCATTTTATTGTGGTTTTTGCTTAGCTTTGCACAGCTTATTAATTGCAAAGTTTTAAGCGTTTAAATTATTATCAAATTAAAGAAAAATTTCTCAATGAAAATATTGGTATTAATAAGTAAGGTGCCTGATACCACCACCAAAATTCAATTTAAAGATGGCGATACCCAATTTGATGAGTCAAATGTACAGTGGATTATTAATCCTACAGATGAATGGTATGCCTTGGTAAGAGGGATTGAAGTGAAAGAAGCAACCGGTGGAACAGTAACAGTAATAAATGTTGGTGAAGCTGAAAATGACGCCATAATTAGAAAGGCATTGGCAATTGGTGCTGATGATGCGATACGTATCAATGCAAATCCAACTGATGCATATTTTGTTGCCAACCAAATTGCTGCAGTTGCAAAAGAGGGTGGTTACGATTTAGTTTTTACAGGTAAAGAAAGCATTAGTTATAATGGTGGACAAATAGGCTCTATGCTAAGTGAAATGTTGGATATCCCTTATGTTTCATTAGCAACTAAAATGACTTTAGATGGCAACACTGCAACTATTGAAAGAGAAGTAGAAGGTGGTGTTGAGGTAGTTCAATGTGCTTTGCCTATGTTGGTTTCAGCCTCAAAAGGATTAGCTGAGCAACGCATACCAAACATGAGAGGTATTATGGGTGCGCGTTCTAAGCCTTTAACAGTTGTTGAACCAACAGATAATACAAAGGCTACTGAAATTGTAAGTTATGAATTGCCAGAAGGCAGGGTGGCTTGCAAAATGATAAATGCTGATAACATTAGGGAGTTGGTAGATTTATTACATAATGAAGCAAAAGTTATATAGATGAGCGTTTTAGTATATATAGAAACATCTGAAGGAAAAGTAAAAAAACAATCTGCGGAAGCGGCTACTTATGGTGCATTGCTTGCACAAAAAATGGGTAGCGATAGTATCGGCTTGGTTTTAGGAAGTATTGAAAATTCAGTTTGTGAAGCTTTAGGTAAGCATGGCTTAACAAAAGTGGTTAAGGTTGGGGAAGATAGATTAAACAATTTATCAGCAAAAGCATATGCAAAAGCAATTGCAAGCGCTGCGGGTAATCAAAGTAGCAACGTAGTTGTAATGGCCAATACAACAACAGGCAAGGCAATTGCAGGTAGGGTAGCAGCTCGCATGCAGGCAGGTTTGGTAAGCGGAGCTATTGAGTTACCTAAAGAAACAGGCGATAAATTTGTTGTAAGAAAAGGTGCATTTTCAGGAAAAGCATTTGCTGATTATGCAATTTTGACATCTAATAAAGTAATAAGCGTATCACCAAATAGCATTCCTGTAAGTGAAGATGGCAGCAATTGTGCTGTTGAAGAAACTCAGGTTGACTTTACAGATGCTGATTTTCCAATTACGGTTGTAGAAAGAAAAATGCAATCTGGCGACATTTCTTTACCAGAAGCTGAAAGAGTAGTTTCTGGAGGAAGAGGTTTAAGAGGGCCAGAAAATTGGGGAATGATAGAAGAATTGGCAAATCTGTTAAATGCTGCAACAGCATGCTCAAGAGCAGTAGCTGATGTTGATTGGCGTCCTCACCACGAACATGTTGGACAAACAGGCTTGGCAATTACGCCTAACTTATACATAGCCATTGCCATTTCGGGTGCCATACAACATTTAGCTGGTGTAAACCAAAGTAAAACTATTGTGGTAATTAACAACGATCCTGAAGCACCTTTCTTTAAAGCAGCAGATTATGGTGTTTGTGCAGATGCATTTGATGTTGTACCCAAACTAATTTCAGAAATTAAAGCTTTAAAAGGAATTGCATAAAGCGCGGTCAATGTTTAAAATTGTAATTTAGCCTGTTCGTAAATGAAAAAAATAGAGCTCGAAATTATTGCGTTGTCGCACAGCATAACACAATCACAAAGTTATGCTGTAGTACTAGGTGAAAAAAAACCAGGTAACAGGCGTTTGCCTATTGTAATTGGTGGTTTTGAAGCACAAGCAATTGCCGTTGCCATTGAAAATATGAGCATTAGCCGCCCGTTAACACACGATTTAATCAAAAACTTGTGTGGTGAGTTTGACATTCAGTTAAAAGAAGTATTGATTAACAATCTGAAAGATGGAATATTCTTTTCAAAATTGATTTGCGAAAGCAATGGCAAATCAATAGAAATTGACAGTAGAACTTCTGATGCACTGGCGCTGGCCGTGCGTTTTGGCTGTACTGTTTATACTTACGAGTTCATTATGGATCAAGCAGGTATTATTTTAGAAGAGTTTGATAAAAAGGAAGGAATTGAATTGGAAGATGTTCCTTCTGCAAGTAATGAACCGAAAACCGATAAAAAATCATCATTGGCAGAGTTACAAACCTTGTTAGATGATGCCCTCAATAAAGAGGATTATGAAGAAGCTGCTCGCATAAGAGATGAGATAGATCAAAGAACCAAAGAGGATAACTAACGGTTTAGGTAAAAATCACTTTTTGTACGGATTAAAAAATTGTTAACTTTCAACCCTTATGGATTTTATTGGAATATTAAGGGGTGTTTTAGGCATAATAATATTGTTAGGTATTGCTTTTCTATTTAGCAGCAATAAAAGAAATATTAACTGGAGAACAGTTGGTGTTGGTATGGCAATGCAAATTTTCCTTGCGTTTTTAGTCCTTAACCCTGCTAATTTTAAATGGCTTAATTGGCCAAGTCAATTTTTTGGTTGGTTAGCAAAAAAGTTTGTAGAGATTTTAAATTTTTCTGGTGAAGGGGCCTCTTTTCTATTTGGAGACTTAGTGGGCCGCATAGATAGTTTTGGTTACATTTTCGCTTTTCAAGTATTGCCTACCATTGTTTTCTTTTCAGCCTTAAGTGCAGTCTTATATTATTTTGGCATTTTACAATTTATCGTTAAAGGTTTTGCATGGTTAATGCGCAATCTATTAGATATAAGCGGCCCCGAGAGTTTGGCTGCTGCAGGTAATGTGTTTTTAGGTCAAACAGAATCTCCATTATTGGTTAAGCCATACTTAAAAGATATGACAGAGAGCGAAATATTGTGCTTAATGTGTGGTGGAATGGCTACCATAGCAGGAGGAGTTTTTGCTGCTTATGTTGGTTATTTGGGTGGCGTAGATGAGGCTGCTAAAATATTGTTTGCGAAACATCTTTTAACCGCTTCAATAATGTCTGCACCAGCAGCAATAGTAGCGGCAAAAATATTACTACCAGAGAATAAGGATTATAAGTCTAATACTTCTTTAGATATACCAAAAGATGCCATAGGTAGTAATTTGTTAGATGCCATATCAAAAGGTACTACTGATGGATTAAAGTTGGCAGTAAATGTGGGAGCTATGTTGTTGGTATTTACTGCATTAATAGCTTTTGTAAACAACTTCATCTTAATGAAAATTGGTGCGGTTATTCCTGGAGGCGGAGATTACAACAACTTAAATGATTTGATAAGAACCACTACAGAAAACAATTTTTCGGGATTTTCTTTAGATTATTTGTTTGGTTTATTGTTTGCTCCATTGGCTTGGCTAATGGGTGTTGCTTCAAGTGATACTATGATTGTGGGGCAACTGTTAGGTCAAAAAACAGCTATAAATGAGTTTGTTGCTTATGCAACAATGGGAGATTTGAAAGAATCTGGAAAATTTGCAAGTAAAAAATCGATAATAATTGCCACCTATGCTTTATGTGGTTTTGCCAATTTTGCTTCTATAGGTATTCAAATTGGAGGAATTGGTGCCATTGCACCATCTCAAAGAAAAATATTGGCTAAATATGGTTTTAAAGCCTTAGTTGGTGGAACAATTGCTTGCTTTTTAACTGCTACAATTGCAGGTATATTTTACTAGTTAATTGGGGAAAATTGAAGCTCTAATCCGGGATCTTCTTCAGTATTATATATTAGAAGACTAATGTTATATTTTTTATCCTTGTCAGTCCAAGTAACTTCTTCTGCAGTAGATGCAGTTGGCTCTCCATTTAAATCAGTGTAATAAGCTAAAAATTCTTGAAACAAGCTGTTAGCTGTAGAAATGTCATTTTTGTATATATCAACATTTATCATATCTACTTTATCTCCCATTAAAGAGTAGTTAATATCAGCAAACTCTTCATTGGCTAAGTTTACTTCAAAGGCCAATCTATTTCCATTCTCTACAATTACCTTATGCTGTCCTTCTAAATCTTTAATCTGTTCTCGCGTATCGCCAAATGATACATTTCTTACAACCTTCTTTTGAGACAGAACTATAGAGTTTAGTTCGTCACTGTATGTTTTGGTAGAAGTTTTTTCTGTCTTACAACCCACGGTCAGTAAGACAAAAACAATTGAGAAAATAAAAAATATATTTTTCACTAGAACAAAATTTTGAAAGCCCCGTAACATACTATAACAACACGATATAGCAGTACGAAAGTACAATTAAATTTTAAGGTAAAAAACCGAGTTTTATGAAGGTAAAAGTAAACTCCAGTCAAAGCAGCCGCATAAGCAACGGCACAATAAGATTACTACTCACAGCAGTAGTAATGATTTTCACAACATACTCTATTGCTCAAATAGCAGTTTCTAATACATTGCCAACGCCAGTATTAGCTAACAAGTTAACAGGCCCGGGAGTTCAGTTGAGTAACATTACTAAAAGTTGCCCCAACATATCATTAGGTTATTTTACGGAAAACGGTTCAGGCTTTCCATTGCAAGATGGAATTGTTTTAACCACTGGTGCAACGGCCAACTTAATTGGTCCTAATGTGTTAAACTCAACTTCAGTAGATAATATGAATGGATCTGATGTAGACCTTTCAAGTTTGGTTACTCAAAGTACTTATAACAAATGTGTGTTAGAATTTGATGTTACACCATCTTCAGATACTTTACAGTTTAGATATATTTTCGCTTCTGAAGAATATCCTGAATATGTGTGTTCTCAGTTCAATGATGTTTTTGCATTCTTTATATCAGGTCCGGGAATTATAGGTTCAAAAAACTTAGCGGTTATACCTGGCACAACAACACCAGTTTCAATTAATAGTATAAACAGCGATTCATGTGGTATTTATGGTTCTAACCCTCCAGCACTTGGTAGCGATACTACAAATTCTTCATTTTACGTAGACAATACTGGTGGTGTAGCCGTTGAGTTTGATGGTTACACAGTTACATTAACTGCAAAAACTTATGTTCAACCTTGTCAAAAGTACCATTTGAAATTAGCCATTGCAGATGTTTTTGATGAGCTGTTTGATTCAGGTGTGTTTATAGAAGGTGGAAGTTTAAGAAGTGAAGGAATGGAAATTTCGGAGGTTGGTACAACTGATCCTACTTTTAGCAATGCTGTTGAAGGATGCTTAGATGGACAAGTTACTTTTAGTATTGAAAAGCCAAAAGGAGCTCCATACAATTTTACTTATGGATTGTCTGGAACAGCGACCAACGGTGTTGATTATAGTAATTTAACAGGTAACGCTACTATTCCAACCGGAGATACTTCAGTAACTATAACTGTAAGTGCATTGCCAGATGGTATTGCAGACGACAATGAAACGGTAATTATTTACTTATATCATCCTTGCAATGGATCAATTATAGATACAGCAATTTTAACAATAAGAGATGAGGTTAATGCTCAAATTTTACCAGGTGGTTATGTTTCATGTAATGGAAGTCCGGTTCAGTTAAATGCGTTGGGAGGAGATTCAATTCTATGGACTCCATCAACCGGCTTAAGTTGCAACAATTGCTTTCAACCAAATGCCAATCCTGCAAATACCACAAGGTATACTGCTACCATTTTTACAGGACCTTGTACTGATACTGTTTCGGCTGTGGTGAATGTAGTAACAAATGTAATTTCTAATGCAGGTAATGATGTAACCATTTGTGGTGGAGATGCGACAACAGTGGGTTCAACAGGATTTGGAGGGGTAAATTATTTGTGGTCGCCAGCAATTGGCTTAAATGCGATTAATGTTGCTCAACCAACGGCTAGTCCATTAAGCACAATAACATATCAATTAATTGTTTCCGCTGGAGTTGGAACATGTGCAGATACTTCTGAAGTAACCGTAACAGTTAACAATCCGGTAAATTTACTTACCACACCAAATGCCTCCATTTGTATACAAGATTCAACTGCCATGTATGCTGGTGGTGCTTTAAGTTATACTTGGACTCCTTCAACTGGATTAAGTTGCACAACATGCAATACTCCTATAGCTGCTCCTGCCGTTACAACCACCTATACTGTTATCGGTAGTAACAACAATGGTTGCACTGATACTGCAGAGATAACAATAACAGTAATAGATCCTGGCGTGCAAGCTCCAGTTTCTGAAACTCTATGCAGAGGCAGCAATGTTCAACTAAATGCTAGTAATGGAACCACACATACTTGGTCTCCATCTGCAGGATTAAGTTGTACTAATTGTCAAAATCCTCTAGCAAATCCAACAACTACAACAACCTATACATGTACAATTTCTACAAGCACTGGTTGCAGTATGAATGAAACTTTTACCGTAAACGTATTTCCACTTGCAACCTCTAATGCTGGCAATGATACTTCATTTTGCTCAGGTGGCAGCGTTCAACTAAATGCGATAGGTACAGGCAGCCCTACTTGGTATCCTGTAACAGGCTTAAGCTGTATTAATTGCTTAAATCCAATTGCCAATCCAGTAGCAAGCTCAACTTATACAGTAATATTTACGGATTCTTTAGGGTGTACATCAGCAGACACTATAAATGTGGGAGTTCATCCTTACCCAACTGCAGATGCTGGTCCAAATTCAGTTACAACATGCAGCGGTGTTCCAGTTCAATTAAACGCAACTGGTGGAGTAACTTATTCATGGTTACCAACCACAGGTTTAAGTAATCCAAACATTGCCAATCCAACTGCCAATCCAGCAAGCACAACTAACTATACAGTAACTGTAACAGATGTAAATGGTTGTTCAGATACTGATAATGTCACTGTAAATATTGCCAATGGGGTTTCAATAAATACCTCTTCAAATGTTAGCATTTGTGTTGGTGATAGCACTCCTTTATCTGCATCAGGGGGTGTAAGTTATACTTGGATGCCTTCATCAGGTTTAAGCAACGCCAATATTGCTAATCCAATGGCATCACCAGCCTCAACTACGGTTTATGAACTAATAGTTACAAATAATGGAGGTTGTCAAGATACCGCATGGGTAACCATAACGGTAAATCCATTGCTAATTGCCAATGCGGGCAGTGATGTTACGATATGTGAAGGTGCTTCAACTAACTTAAATGCATCAGGGGGAATAATTTATGCATGGACACCAACAACTGGCTTAAGCAATCCAAACATTGCAAATCCTATAGCTAATCCTACTTCTACAACATTATATACGGTAACTGTAACCAACGCAAATGGTTGTACCGATACTTCATCAGTAAACGTTACAGTAAATCCATTGCCAACTGCAGATGCTGGTCCTAGTAGCGCAAGTGTTTGTCCAAATGGAACGGTTAATTTAAATGCAACAGGTGGTGTAAGTTATTTATGGACTCCTTCAACAGGTTTAAGCAATGCAAATATTGCCAACCCAGTGGCAACTATGGGAGCAAGTTCAATTACTTACACAGTAACGGTAACAGATGCTAACAATTGCACAGCATCAGATACAATACAAGTAATTGTATTAAATGGAAGCAATGCCAATGTAAGCAACGATACTTCAATTTGTATTGGAGCTAGTGTTCAAATATTGGCAACGGGTGGTACTGCTTACTCATGGACACCTGCAACAGGTCTAAGCAATACGAATACCGCAAACCCTACAGCTAACCCAACAAGTACAACAAATTATACGGTAACCGTTACCAATGCAGGTGGTTGTACTTCAACAGGTGATGTAATGGTAACTGTAAACCCTTTGCCAACAGCCAATGCTGGAAGCAACGTATCAATATGCCACGGCTCTTCAACCAATTTGAGTGCGTCAGGCGGTGTAACTTATTCATGGACTCCAACAACTGGCTTAAGTAATGCAAACATTGCCAATCCAATAGCTAACCCAACAATAACAACTTTATATACCGTAAATGTTACCAATGCAAATGGTTGCACAGATACCTCTTCTGTATACGTTACAGTAAATCCATTGCCAACAGCAGATGCTGGCCCAAGTAGCACAAGTATTTGTCCAAACGGAACAGTTAACTTAAATGCAACAGGTGGTGTAAGTTATGTTTGGACACCAACAACAGGTTTAAGCAATGCAAATATTGCAAACCCAGTAGCAACAATGGGATCAACTTCAATAACTTACACAGTAACAGTTACAGATGCTAACGGCTGTGTAGCAGATGATACTATTAGAGTTAATGTATCTAACGGTAACAATGCAAACGCAGGAAATGATACTTCAGTTTGTACTGGCGGCAATGTTCAATTGTTAGCAACAGGTGGAGTATCTTATTTATGGACACCATCAACAGGCTTAAACAATCCAAACATTGCAAACCCAATTGCAACAATGGGAGCTAGCGCTAGTACATATATTGTAACTGTAACAGATGCAAGTGGTTGCATTGGAAGTGATACTATTAATGTTAACATATTAAACGGAAATAGTGCAAATGTTAGCAATGATACATCAATATGCATTGGTGAAAATATTCAGATATCAGCAACCGGTGGAGCATCTTATTCATGGACACCAGTAACAGGTTTAAGCAATGCAAATATTAGCAATCCAATTGCCAACCCTACCACTACAACAAATTATACAGTAACTGTTACCAACGTTGGCGGATGTATTACTACAGGTAATGTGGTAGTAACAGTAAATTCATTGCCAACAGCATATGCTGGTAGCAACGTTGCAATATGTGAAGGTTCATCAACCAACTTAAATGCAACAGGTGGAGTAACTTATTCATGGACTCCAACCACAGGTTTAAGCAATGCAAATATTGCGAATCCAACAGCTAACCCAATCACAACAACATTATATACAGTAACTGTTACCAACGCAAATGGTTGTACCGATACTTCATCAGTAAACGTTACAGTAAATCCATTGCCAACAGCAGATGCTGGTCCTAGTAGCGCAAGTGTTTGTCCAAACGGAACAGTTAATTTAAATGCAACAGGTGGTGTAAGTTATGTTTGGACACCAGCAACAGGTTTAAGTAATGCAAACATTGCAAACCCAATAGCAACAATGGGAGCAACTTCAATAACATATACGGTAACTGTTACAGATGCAAACAATTGCACAGCAACAGATACTATTAGAGTAAGTGTTTTAAATGGAAGCAATGCCAATGTAAGTAATGATACGACTATTTGTAATGGAGAAAGTGTTCAGTTATTGGCATCAGGTGGTACCTCATACGCTTGGTCTCCGGCAGCTGGCTTAAGCAATGCGAATATTGCAAATCCAATAGCTAACCCAACAAGTACAACAAATTATACGGTTACAATTACCAATGCTGGTGGATGTAGTTCAACTGGCAATGTAAATGTTGGAATAAGTAATTTGCCTACGGCAGATGCGGGCAACAATACTGCAATCTGTAATGGTTCAACAACTAATTTAAATGCAACTGGAGGCGCAGCTTACAGCTGGTTTCCTTCTACTAATTTAAGCAATGCTAATATTGCTAATCCAGTAGCTTCACCAACAACTACAACAATATTTACGGTTACTGTAACCAATGCAAGTGGTTGTAGTGATACTGATAGAGTTACAATTACAGTAAATCCATTGCCAATTGCTGATGCAGGATTGGATACGGTACCAACTTGTTTGGGTGTACCAGTGCCATTAGCTGCTAGTGGAGGTACCAGCTATAGCTGGTCTCCAGCAGCAGGATTAAGCTGCACTAATTGTCCTAACCCATTGGCAACAGTTGCTGCGCCAACTGCTTATACGGTAACTGTAACCAACGCACAAGGTTGTTCAAGCCAGGATGTTGTTGTTGTAGATTTAAGTTCGGCAATTACAGGTACTGTTACAGGTACTCAAAATATTTGTTCGGGAGATAGTGTTCAATTACAAGCTACTGGAGGAACTAACTACAATTGGTTTCCCACAACAGGTTTAAGTTGTAGCACTTGCCCTAACCCAAAAGCTTCTCCAGCTTCAAATACAGTTTATTCTGTTACCATTAGTAATTCAACAGGTTGTGCAGATATTCAAAATGTGAATGTAAATGTTAATTCGCTGCCTGTAGTTAACGGAGGAGTTGATCAAAATATTTGTTTAGGCGAAACAGCGAACTTAACTAGTATTGGAGCAAACACATACAATTGGAGTCCAGCAGCAACATTAAGCTGTACTAATTGTCCAAACCCAACTGCTAACCCTGCAGTTACAACAACTTACATTGTAAGTGGCACAAGTGCTAATGGTTGCATTAATACTGATACCGTTGTTGTTAATGTAAATGGTTTACCTAATGCAAATGCAGGTTTTGATAGTACTATTTGTACTGGAGAAAATTCACAATTATTAGCAAGCGGTGGAGTAAACTTTCAGTGGTTCCCAGCAACTAATTTATCTAATGCTAACATTGCCAATCCGGTTGCAAACCCAGTAGTTACAACCACCTATGCCGTAGTAGTTTCAAATGGAAATAATTGTTCAGATACTGACAGGGTTACAATAACCGTTATGCCTCAACCAATAGCAAATGCAGGAGTTGATACCATAATTTGTGAAGGCAATAATATAAACTTACTTGCAACAGGGGGGAGCTCTTATAGTTGGGCACCAGCAGCGGGTTTAAGTTGCACTAGCTGTCCAAACCCAGTTGCTAGTCCTAATACAACCACCAACTATACAGTAACAGTAACATCAGCAAGTGGTTGCAATGCAACTGATAATGTAACGGTAACGGTAGATCCTTTACCAACCTTAAATACAAGTGGCGGCTCAGCTACTTACTGCATTGGTTCTACAACTCAGTTAAACGTTGCTGGCGGTGCAACCTACAATTGGACACCAAATGTTGGTCTTTCATGTTACAACTGCCCAGATCCAATAGTTAATGACACAGTAAGTAGAATGTACTATGTAACTGCAACAAACTTAGCAGGATGTATAGCAATGGATTCAATATTTGTACAGGTTTCACCATTGCCAGCTGCCGCTGCAGGTAGAAATAGAAGAGTTTGCGCAGGTGATGATGTTTTGATTGGTGCAAATACAGTTGTAGGCAATATTTACAGCTGGGCGCCAGGCATTGGCTTAGATGATAGTACATCATCAAACCCATTGTTTAACTACACAAATACAACCAATGCGCCAATAACAATAAATTATGTTTTAACGGTTACCAATATTCATGGTTGTGTGGCAACTGATAATATTAGCATTACCGTAAACCCAGTTCCTTTTGTTGAATTAGGAGAGGCTATTAACTTAGTAAAAGGTAAATATGCTCAATTAAATGCAGATGGAACACCAACTTCTGGAGATACTTATAAATGGTTTCCTAATAGAAATATGCAGTCAGCATCAATTGCTCAACCAATGGTTAATCCTTCACGAAATACAGTTTATACGTTAACTATAACTAATATTCACGGATGCCGTTATACAGATGATGTTGAGGTAATTGTAAATGAAAGAGCAGATGTTATTGTACCAACTGCATTTTCGCCAAATGATGATGGAAGAAATGATGTTTTTAGAGTGATACCTAACAACGTTGAATCGTTAAAAACATTTGAGGTGTATAACAGATGGGGACAAAAGATATACGAAAACAATGGTAATATAAATGATGGTTGGGATGGATACTTTAATGGAGAAGCTCAAGAGATTGGCGCTTATGCGTTTTATATTGAAGCTGTACCAAAAGATGGACATGGTGATGAAGTGATACAACTAAAAGGATCTGTTACATTAATAAGATAAAAAACATTAAAGAGGCTATGACTCGGTAAACATAGGACGCCCTGCGTTAAACAAAGGGCGTCCTTACCTTCAAAAAAAATTAAAAATGCTATGACTCGGTAAAACAAAGCTGCTCTCAATAAATATTGAGGGCGGCTTTACCTCAAACATTTTAAAGATGCTATGACTCGGTAAATAAAACCCCTTTCAACATTGGTTGAAGGGGGTTACCTTTTTTTAGTAGTGGAGTAATTATGCATATTTATTAGTTTTACATTAAACAAAAACAAAATATATATGAAAAAACTACTTTTTACTATCATTATTGTTTAACTAGCAACATTGGTAATATTTGCCCAAGAAAGAAAGCCAGAGACTGGTGATTGGGGCATAGGGTTTAGGCTAACGGGAATTGACAACATTAGCTTTAGTGCAAACTCCGGTGCATTTGGAACTACATTTTTAGATGTAAGAAAAGTGCTTAACGATAGACTTGCTTTGCGTGTAGGTTTTGGTGTTGATTTAAACAGCGCAAAATCTACCATTTCTAAATCAGATACTACAGGAGGTACAACTACAACAAGAGTTGATGAAGCTGAATTAAGTCAAACTACCCTTTATTTAGCGCCTGGCCTAGAGTATCATTTTGAGGGTTCTGATAAAATTGATGGTTATATAGGAGCAGCAATTCCATTTGGTTTTGCTTCAGATGAAAAAGATTTTACTTCAGTTGCTGTTAATGGCAGCAGTTTTTCTAGCCTAAACGAAACCACCATAACAACTCCTGGAGGAATGATTTTTGGTTTACAAGGCTTTTTGGGATTTAATTATTTTTTCAGCGAAAAATTTGCAATTGGAGCTGAGTATGGATTAGGCCTTAACTACAGCGCAAGATCAGGTGATGCGACTAGGGAAACTAATCAATCGATAACTACTGGAGGCACAACTACCACTCTTTCATCAAAAGATACCTCCACTATTAAAAGTAGTGAATTATCTGTTGATGTTAATTCAACCGCAGGTATTGGAGTGCTAGTATTCTTTTAAACAAGATAAAGATAAATACCAATAAAAAAGCCTGATGTTTTAACATCAGGCTTTTTTTAAATCGTTTTTTCCATTCTAAAGTGTTTGATCCCAATTTCTTCAAAAGGATCACCAATTTGGTAATAGTTTAACTTTTCATAAAATGATACAGCAACATCTCGTGCATAGCAAAACATTTTGCGATAACCTTTTTGAGCTGCCCAATCTTCAACATGTTTTACTAAAACATATCCAATGCCTCTATTCTGAAATTTTTCAGCAACAGCAACTTGTCTCATTTTTATATCTCCAATAGTAAATGGCGTTAAAATTAAACAAGCGACTAACTCTTTTTTATGATAAGCAGCAAAGTGAAAGTCATGTTTCTCTTGTTTTAGCTCAACGGCATCAAACACCATACCCAGTGGCTTTCTTAAAATTTCATTTCTTAACTCAAGAGTTGCCTTTTGCTCGGGAGAATTATAATCTACCAACTTAATTTTCGGATGAATTTTGGACAATCTTGGTTTATTTGAGGCTACTAATGTCATGTTTAAAAATATATTAATGGAAGGTTTGTTAAATTATATTGAGCAAGCTGTTTTTCTAAAGGTAATACATCATCAAATGCGCTTTTCGGCTTTGTAAGCACACTATATAAATTTTCATTAGAAGCAAAATCTTTGTAAACTATATAATCACTTATAGGAAGTTTAAGTATGAAGTTTGCTAATTTATCTGAAGCGTTAAATTGCTCAATAACCAATGCATATCCCTTAGGCCTTTGGGCAGTTACTTCAATTTTTTGTAATCCTTTTTTTGATGATAAACTAAATCTTTGTGTTGCCGAGTTATCAATTAAAGCTATAAGCTCTGCCAACTGTTTTTGGTTTGATACATATTGGTATTGTTGGCTTAGCTTATATTCTTCAGGAGTTTGTACAACTTCAACTTTACACTTAATTACACCGTTATCAATCATGCCCAATTCTTCACCTGCACCTTTACTTAAATCAATAATTCGGCCATTTATGTATGGACCTCTATCGTTAATTCTTACCAAAATATTTTTGTTGTTGTTAAGATTGGTAACTTTTACAACGGTGTTAAATGGTAAAGTTTTATGAGCGGCTGAAATATCGTTCATGTCAAATGTTTCGCCATTGGCGGTAGTTCTTCCATGAAAATAATCGGCATAATAAGATGCCTTGCCGTATTGCACATCTCCTTTTTTTACAAAAGAACTGCATACAAGCAGTAATGCTAAACCTAAAAAAAGTAGGGTAATTCTTTTCATAACCTAAATGTTGAGTTAACAATAAGCTTATATAAAATTAAAGGGTTAGCTTTCGCTAACCCTTGGTAGTTATTAACAGTATGTTGTTTTAATTCTATTTTGTTTCATCAACCTCTTCAAATTCAACATCTTGTACATCACCTTCTCCACCTTCTTCAGGTGTTGATTCATCCGCATTAGCTTCAGCACCACCTCCTTCAGCTTGTGCCTCTTGCTGATCACTGTACATATCTTGCGAAACAGCTTGCCATTCAGTATTTAATTTTTCCATTGCCGCATCAATTCCAGCAATATCCTTTGCTTCATGTGCAGTTTTTAATTCTGCTAAAGCTGCTTCAATACCACCTTTTTTGTCCTCAGGTATTTTTTCACCAAACTCAGCTAATTGCTTTTCGCTTTGAAAGATCAATGAATCTGCAGAGTTAATTTTATCTACATTTTCTTTTTCAGCTTTATCAGCCTCTTCATTGGCTTTTGCTTCATCCCTCATTTTTGCAATCTCTTCATCACTTAAGCCTGTAGAAGCTTCAATTCTAATACTTTGCTCTTTTCCTGTGCCTTTGTCTTTTGCGCTTACGCTTAAAATACCGTTGGCGTCAATATCAAAAATTACTTCAATTTGAGGTACACCCCTGCGGGCTGGTGGAATACCATCTAAGTGAAATTGACCAATGGTTCTGTTGTGCTGTGCCATTGAGCGCTCACCTTGTAATACATGCACCTGCACTGATGGTTGATTATCTGATGCAGTTGAAAATACTTCAGATTTTTTGGTAGGTATAGTTGTGTTTGCATCTATCAATCTAGTAAATACGCCACCCAAAGTTTCAATACCTAATGACAATGGAGTTACATCTAACAACAATACATCTGTAACATCACCCGAAAGCACGCCACCTTGTATTGATGCACCAACTGCAACAACCTCATCAGGATTAACACCTTTACTTGGTTTCTTACCAAATAATTTCTCTACAATTTCTTGAATTTTAGGAATGCGTGTTGAACCACCTACCAAAATCACTTCATCTATATCGCTTGCACTTAAGCCAGCATCTTTTAAAGCAGACTCGCAAGGCTTAATAGTTCTTTGAATTAAGCTATCAGCCAATTGCTCAAATTTTGCACGACTTAACTTTCTTACTAAGTGCTTAGGCACCCCATCAACAGCAGTAATGTATGGCAAATTAATTTCAGTTTCAGATGTTCCTGACAACTCAATTTTTGCTTTTTCAGCTGCTTCTTTTAAACGTTGCAACGCCATTGGATCTTTAATTAGATCAATGTTTTCGTCTTTCTTAAACTCATCAGCTAACCAATGCATTATAGCCAAGTCAAAATCATCACCACCTAAATGAGTATCTCCGTTAGTAGATTTTACTTCAAATACACCATCACCCAATTCCAATACCGATACATCAAATGTTCCACCACCTAAATCGAACACTGCAATTTTTTGATCTTTATCTCTTTTATCTAAACCATAAGCCAATGCAGCTGCAGTTGGCTCATTTATAATTCTTTTCACGGTTAAACCAGCAATTTCACCAGCTTCTTTAGTTGCTTGTCTTTGCGAATCATTAAAGTATGCAGGCACGGTAATTACAGCTTCTGTTACTGTAGAACCTAAATAGTCTTCTGCAGTTTTCTTTAATTTTTGCAATACAATTGCCGAAATTTCTTGTGGAGTATATTTTCTATCATCAATTTCAACTCTTACGGTGTCATTGTCTCCTTTAACAACTTTGTAAGAAATATTTTTCAAGTCCTTCACAACTTCTGAGTATCTATCACCCATAAATCGTTTAATTGACATTACAGTTCTAGTAGGATTGGTAATTGCTTGTCTTTTAGCGGCATCACCAACTTTACGTTCGCCATTATCTAAAAATGCTACAATTGAAGGTGTTGTTCTTCTTCCTTCATCATTAGGTATTACAACAGGCTCGTTGCCTTCCATTACGGCAACACATGAGTTAGTTGTACCTAAATCTATTCCAATAATTTTTCCCATTTATGTTTATTTAAGTTTTTAATTTTTTCATAAACACATAGTCAATAGTTGTGCCATTGTAAAAGCTCAATAAATTTTGGTCAATTTGGCAAATGTGAGGGGTAATTAAATGTCAAATCAATCAATCAATATGACAAAACGGCAGATTTACTGGCAGGGACAAGGTTCGTTTGCCGAGCACAAAAACTTCAAGTCTTCTGTTAAATAATTACAATAAAGGGAATCTTGAGTAAGATTTTCAATAACAAAAAGGTTTTCTACATCAAATGGTGCAAAGTTGTGATCGTAAGTAATAGGTACCGTAATTCTTGAAGAAAAAATACCCAAACCATTTTCAATGTTGGTATAAACGGGTTTTGAAAATCCTTCAGTTATGTCAAAATTATCAGAATTAATATCTATATACTTCTGCAATTCTTCTCCTGCTGCAGTCATTTCAAAACTAATATGTTCCATTTTTCTATGGGTTCCTGTGCTTGGAGGCACTCCAGTCAGTTTTACATTTAAATTATCAAAAAATGAAATACGCAAATAGTCATTGGATATAAAGTTGCCAATTGCTGTTGAGAAATCACTGCGAAATTCGTTTTTAAAGATGTTCCAATCCACCGTTTCTTTACCTGTTACATTCCAAGCAGTGCCAACTCGTTCATAGTTATCCATGTGTAAAGTGGCATCTAATTGATAAACAAAGGCATTATCCACTGGTTTAAAATCAATTGAAAATGTAGCTTCAGGCTGTATGTAGTCGTAACGTAATTCACGAAAATCAGTACTATTGTTATACTTGGTAAGAAGGCCAGGTTTTCTAAAAACAAAATCGGTTCCTAAAACTTTTGTTTTTGCGGTTACTACCAATTTAGTTCTAAAATTGGTAACCATTAGTTCATAAGTATTGCTAGGTACTAAGGCTGCAGTAAATGTAAAAAGTACATTTGGAGTGCTTCCAAAAATGCCGGGGTCTTTAATAATTCCCGAACTTGGTGATTGTATTTTTTGCAAGTTGTAAGTAATGTCACTCTCTACATCTCTTATAGTAACTACCAAACTATCTTGGGTATATATTGAATCTGAAATGGGAGCAATATCTAAAGCGCCAGTTTCTTCATCTAAAAATGCTTTTTGAATTCGTACGTAATGGATTGTATCATTAGGTTCAAGTAATCCATAAACAATTAAAATTTCTTTCCAGTCACTAGCGACATCAAAATCAGTTTTACACGAAAAAAGTATTGAGAAGAATACTAAGGCGGAAAAGAATACTACGATAAGTTTTTTCATTACAAGCGTGTAAAAATACTTCTTTAGTAACGCTAAACATTAATAAAATGTGTTAAAAATTTGTCATAAATCTCTCTGCCATAATTCTTAAACATATTCATTTACTTTGCAGGATAAATTTATATGATATGTCCACTGCTAAGAAACAAGCAAAAAGAGTAACTACCCATGTTCTTCAAGAGATGAAAGACAATGGTGAAAAAATTTCTATGCTTACAGCTTATGATTATTCGTTTGCGAATATAATTGATGGAGCTGGCATTGACATAATATTGGTTGGCGACTCTGCAAGTAATGTTATTGCAGGGCACGAAACTACTTTGCCTATTACTTTAGATCAAATGATTTATCATGGTGCGTCTGTTATAAAAGCAGCAAAAAGGTGCTTAGTTGTTGTTGATTTGCCTTTTGGTACTTACCAAGGTAGCAGCAGAAATGCCTTGGCTGCTGCAATTAGAATAATGAAAGAATCTGGTGCGCATGCTGTTAAATTAGAGGGAGGCAAAGAGGTAAGCGAATCAATTGAACGAATTTTATCTGCAGGTATACCTGTTATGGGTCATTTAGGCTTAACACCACAATCAATTTATAAATTTGGCACATATACAGTTAGGGCTAAAGAAGAGGAAGAGGCTAGTAAGTTAATTAAGGATGCCAAGCACCTAGCTAAGATTGGTTGTTTTGCAATAATTTTAGAAAAAATACCAGCGGCTTTGGGTAAAAAGGTTGCTGAAACGGTTAACATACCCATAATAGGTATTGGTGCTGGTGATGGTGTTGATGGACAAGTATTGGTAATGCACGACATGTTGGGAATTACTCAAGAATTTAATCCTAGGTTTTTAAGAAGATATGACAACGTATTCGAATCAGCCACCAATGCGGTAAAGGAATATATAAAGGATGTTAAAAGTGGTGAGTTTCCTAACGAAAAGGAACAATATTAATATAGAAAGTTGAGTTTAATATCGGCAACTTCAGGCGATTTTCCAGGAATGTTCCAATAGCCAGCGTAGCTTATTTTTTTTGGAATTAAGTTATTTTCAATCATGGTGGTTTCAACATTCATTTTTACATCAAGCCCAAAAAGTGTTGACTTATAAGAGAGATCATAATATCTACCAACAATGCTAAAATTTTCTTTATTAAAGTAAGTTATCAATTCTTTTATTACTGTTTTGTTGTTTTTTCCTGGTTTATAGTCTGTTTTTCTCTTTACTTCAAATGAGTAACAATTAATGCCATTGTAAGAGGCTGTGTTAATATTGTAATCATAAAACTGGTGCATATCTTCATCAAAAATGGCCATTTTCTTTTTAACCAATGGCACACCATCCACCTCAGTTCCGGGTCTAAATATCAGTGTTTTTAACTGTTCTACCTGCTTATCAATTCCTTCTAAATTACTTTGATTAACAGGTAAATTTTTCTCGCAAACAGTATCATTGGTATAAAATAGCTTTTCATACATATTGGCTGTTATATACTTTAGCTCACCATTTTTTTTGTAATACTTGCCTGTTGTTACAACATTTTCTAACTGCATGTGCCTACATTCTCCCCAATTGTTTTGTATTGCATTTGCTGCATAGGTTGCAGTTTTTACCGCTTTTTTGTTAAAAAAAGAAATCTTACTAGCAATGGTATGTGGGGTAAATCGTAAATTTCTAAAGGCTCGGTAAAAGGTAGTGTCTTCTTGTACTAGTTCTACAAACTCTTCAACATTAAACCCTTCAGAAGCATCTTGTATAACTAAAGAATCTAGGGTTATCGAAAATTTAAAAACAGTAGAATCGTTTTGAGCATGCAAGTAAACCGTACTTGCCAAAAACAAATACAAAATGATGTGTAATTTAGATGGTGTAAACTCAAAATTCATTAAATCAAATGTATTATAAATTATTACTTGCGTTGGTATTTTGTTGGTTTCAGTTGCAAGCTTTTGGTCAAGTATCAATTAAAACACCATATAAATGTGCTCATTATCTTAAAAAGCTAAATCCGCAACAAAATCACTCCAAAGTAACACAAAGCCAAAAAGTTGATATCATACACTACAACTTAGTGCTTGATATGACTACGAATGCTTATTTAACGGCTTCTGCAGAAATTGCTCTTGTTATAAAGGAAGATATCGCAAATGTTGAGTTTGATTTATTGGCACTTACTGTTGATTCAGTAAAAATAGATGGAGTTGGTAAGCCTTTTAGCCATGTTGGCGAGTTGCTAACTATAAACAATGGTAGTTCGCTAATGGCCGGAAATTCACATGATATTCTTATCTATTACCAAGGAGTTCCACAGCAAGATGCAAGCGGTTTTGGTGGTTTTAGCTTTCAAGGTAATTATAGGTACAACCTTGGAGTAGGCTTTGATGCCGATCCACATTCGTTTGGAAGGGCTTGGTTTCCATGTTTTGATAACTTTATTGAAAAATCAACTTTTAACTTTAATGTAAAATGTGATAGTTCGCTTACTGCATTGTGCAATGGTAAAATTCAAAGCTTTGTAAATAATGGTGATGGTACATCCAATTGGATTTGGAGTATGGATGATCCTATTTCTTCTTACTTAGCAAGCATTGCAGTTGGGCCGTATGAATTTTTAAATTCAAGTCATGCTGGCATTCCCATTCAATTATGCGCAGAGGCGGCTGACACACAAAATTTAAAACAATCATTTGTTAACTTAAATGATTGCATTGATGCTTTTACTACTGCCTATGGCAACCATGGATTTAACAAAATAGGGTACCATGCAGTGCCATTTAATGGTGGTGCAATGGAGCATGCAACAGATATTGCCTATCCGCGCTTTGCAATAGATGGCACCACTGCCAGTGAAGCTTTAATGGCGCATGAGTTAGCCCACCATTGGTGGGGAGATTTAGTTACTTGCGAAACGCAAGAAGATATGTGGATTAATGAAGGTTGGGCCTCTTATGGTGTATTTACATTTTATGAGCACACCTATGGCAAACAGCGTTATAAAGATGAAGTAAGGGCATCACAGTTTCAAGTTATACGAACTTCTCATATAAGAGATGGTGGTTATTTACCTGTCTCCGGCATTGGGCATGCCAACACTTATGGTTCAACAGTTTATGATAAAGGTGCATTAATTGCGCACAGCATGAGAGGGTATATGGAAGATGAGGCATTTTTTAACTGTACTGCTGGTTTTTTAGATCAATATAAATATAGCCATGCAAGCAGTGAAGACTTTAAAAATTATTTAAGTGGCTGCGACATGGATATGAATCCGTTTTTTAAAGATTGGGTTTTTCAGCCAGGTTTTGCTCATTTTAGTTTAGATTCTTTTCAAAATTTAAGCTATGATAGCAATGGTGTTGCTATGGATTATGCTGCGGTTTATCTAAGACAAAAATTGAACAATGCACCAACATTATTTAGCAATGTACCGCTAGAACTTACTTTTTTTGGAGACAATAGACAAAAGTTTACCAAAAGGATTTTCATGAAAGATGCCTGTGCTGTTGCTTATGTTAAAAATATTGGTTTCAAGCCCATTTATGTTGCAGTTGATTTGGATGAGAAATTGGCAGACTCGGGGTTGGCAGAGTATAAAGAAATTACTTCTACGGGAAGTTATCAATTTGAAGAATCTACCTTGCGTTTAGCAGTTTCGAGTATTGCTGATTCAGCATTATTTAGGGTCATAAACAATATTGTTCCACCCGATCCTTTTAAGCAAGCACAAACAGGTATTCATTTAGCTGATAGATATTGGACCATTGAGGGAATTTTTAATGATGACTTTAAGGCCACTGCTACATTTGAATACAATGGCACTGCTAGCTTAGCAATTGGACATTTAGACAATGACTTTATAAGCACCAATGAAGGCGAAATTCGATTGTACTATAGACGCAATGCCCAACAAGATTGGCAATGGTTAACCGCTTCACAAGCTATTTACAACATAGGAGGCCTCAATGATAAAAGAGGCAGCATTGTAGTGCCCAATGTGCAAAAAGGTGAATATGTTATGGGTATTTTTCACCCTGCAAGAGTTGATACCGTAAAGTATATTTTACCAACAACTTGCACCGAGTTAAATGAAAGACCAAAACCTAATACCATTGCAACCACAGGAGATATTGTTATTGGCCCTAATCCATTAGTGGGAAATCAAATAGTAATTTCTTTAGGCGATTTTGCGGATGAAGTTACGGGTTACGAAATATTTTCAGAAAATGGAAGTAGGGTGCTAACTCAAAACCTAGAGCAAGGAGCAAATACTGTAATTTATGCTCAAATTGATGACTTAGCGGCAGGGGTATATTTAATTAGATTTTTAACTAGCGGTGATAATGTGACAAGAAAAATTGTAAGAATTCGCTAATTTCGCTCGCCTTAAAAAACAAGAATGAATCAAGTAGCAGTTATAGGTGCAGGAACCATGGGAAATGGTATTGCCCACGTATTTTCTTTAGCTGATGTTAAAGTGAATATTATAGATATTTCTCAAGAGGCTTTAGATAAAGCAATGGTAAAAATTGAGAAAAATTTAGATAGACAATTATCTAAAGAAAGAATAACCCAAGCCCAAAAAGATGGTGCATTAGCTAATATAAAAACATTTACCGATTTAAGTGATGGCGTTGCAGGTGCTGGTTTAGTAATTGAGGCTGCTACAGAAAACTTAAACATCAAGGATAAAATATTTAAGCAATTGGATGAGGTTTGTGATGCCAACACCATTTTGGCTTCAAATACGTCTTCTTTATCAATTACTAGAATTGCCTCAGTAACTGATAGACCTGATAAGGTTATTGGAATGCATTTTATGAACCCCGTTCCGGTAATGAAACTGGTAGAGGTTATTAGAGGCTATGCTACTTCTGATGAGGTAACGAAAACTACTATGGAGTTGTCTAAAAAATTAGGTAAAATACCAGTAGAAGTTAATGATTATCCAGGTTTTGTGGCCAACAGAATTTTAATGCCAATGATTAATGAAGCCATCATATCGTTGCATGAAGGTGTTGCCGGTGTTGAAGAAATAGATACCGTAATGAAGTTAGGCATGGCACACCCAATGGGGCCATTACATTTAGCTGATTTTATTGGTTTAGATGTTTGTTTAAGCATAATGCAAGTATTACAGCATGGCTTAGGTAATCCAAAATATGCACCTTGTCCGTTATTGGTTAATATGGTTATGGCAGGCAAGCTGGGTGCAAAAACAGGTGAAGGCTTTTACAAATACACTCCAGGTTCTAAAGAGTTGGTGGTTTCGAGTAGCTTCAATAAGTAAAATTTGAGCATTAATGGTTGGTTTTTACTATCTTAGCTGTGTTAATAACCGAGCCTTTGAAGCACTTTTTTACAATATTGTTGTGTGTTATTGTAGTTTTTGCATCAACTTTTGCACAAGTTGATGAGGCCGTTATTGAAAAACATTTAGCACAAGGCAACGAGTATTTAAGCAAAAGAAATTACAGATTAGCCGCTATTCAGTTTGAAAAAGTAATTGAATTGGATAATACAAACGCCCAAGGATATTACGGTTATGGGCAAACTTTTCATAAGCAAAATGATTTAGGCAGGGCACTTTTCAACTATGTGCAAAGTAAAAAATGGGATCCTGAATATGGTTATGCTTACTATGGCATGGGCAAGATTATGACCGAAAAAGAAGATTTTTCAAAAGCGGTAGAAAACTTAAAACGTGCATTATCATTAGATAACGAAATTGAAGATGCCTATGTTCAATTAGGTTTATGTTACATAAAAACAAACAAGAATACTGAGGCTATAAACATACTTAGCCAATTGTTAAAGTTAAATGATGAAAATGCTGATGCTCATTATTTAAAGGGATTAGTTTTTGAAGCATCAGATAATCAAGAGGCAGCAATCGCTGCTTCTAGAAAGGCTGTTGAGCTAAACCCTGAGTATAGAAAGGCTTATAAAAAATTGGCTCAATTGTATTACGAGCAAGAAGATTATGAAAATGTAATAGCCACGGCTAATGAAGCCATTTACATGGTGAAAGATGACCCTGAGTTATATTATATGCTAGGTATTGCCTATGATGAAATTGAAGAGTCGGATTTGGCATTAACTGAGCTTAGAAAGGGTTACAGGTTAAGCAAAAGCAACAAACAAGGAATTACAAGATTAGGAAACATCTATTTTAATAGAGGAATTTTTGCAGAGGCAATAAAATATTACAACCAGGCTGGTGCAGATGCTAATCCTAAGTTTTATTTAAAATTGGCAAGAAGCTATGCAGGTATTAATAATGAAAAGTTAGCGTTTGAGTTTTTAGAAAAAGTTGAGTTAAGTAATTCAAACGGAGCAGATTATGCCATTGTACAGGCAACTATTGCTTTAAATAAAGATAGTGTTAATCAAGCTAAAGTTCATCTTGAAAATTCATTAAAGTATAATAAAGAAAACTACAATGTTTGGATGTTGCTGGCCGAATTAAACTACGGTCAAGAGGATTATCCTGCCACCATTAGAAATGCCAAGGAAGCACTGGTTTTAAATGAGAATATAGTTGAGGCGTATACCTTAATTATCAATTGTTATAGAAGCATGGATCAAAAGGATAAAGCTTCAGAATATGCCTTAGAAAAAGGAGACATTGTAGATAAGTTGGCAGGAAAAACTGAAGTTGAATTGGATGAAAAATCTACTGACAAATCTGAAGAAAAGTCTCCAGATAAATCAGTCTCCAAAGAATAGGGTAGCATTACATTCTCTCAACCACTTCCATTCCCATCATTTCTAAATTACGTTTAATCAACTTTGCAACTTCATTGCACAGCGTTAATCTAAAGTTGGTAACATCACTATTACTATCATCAATAATTGGCACTTCACCATAAAATTTACTAAAGGTTTTTGATAAATCATAAGCGTAGTTAGCAATAATAGATGGATCATAGTTACTGCCCGCTTCCGCTAGTTTTTCAGGAAAATTGTTAATCATTTTAATCAACTCCTGCGATAAGGGATGAATATCCGTTAGGTTATAGCTTTCAATTGACTTTTTACGCAGTAGCGATTGTATACGCGCATAGCTGTATTGTATAAATGGACCAGTATCTCCAACAAATTCAATAGAATCTTCAGGATTAAAAAGCATTCGTTTTTTAGGCCCAACTTTTAGCATAAAGTATTTTAGAGCAGCTAAGCCAATTTTACGATACAAGTCTTTGGCCTCTTGCTCATTCAACTGATCTAGCTTTCCGTTTTCCTTGGTTCTTTGTTCAGCTACGGTTAACATTTCTGCTACCAATTCATCAGCATCTATTACTGTTCCTTCTCGTGTTTTCATTCTACCACTAGGTAAATCAACCATGCCATAGCTTAAATGGTAAATACCATCTGCATATGATTTACCTAATTTTTGTAAAGCCAACTTAAGTACCTTAAAGTGGTAATTCTGCTCATCACCAACTACATATATAGATTTGTCCATTCCAAAATCTTGGTAGCGGGCTTCCGCCACACCTAAATCTTGCGTTAAATAAACGGATGTGCCATCTTTTCTTAATAATACTTTTTTATCCAAGCCATCATCAGTTAAATCAACTTGTATGCTGTTGTCTTCTTCTTGGATGTAAGCGCCACTTTTAACACCATCTTGCACAATTTGTTTGCCCGATAAATAGTAATCACTCTCAGCATAATTTTTCTCAAAATCAATACCCAAAGAGTCATAGGTTTGTTGATGCCCATCTAAGCACCATTTGTTGTTCAATTTCCATAAAGCTCTTACTTCATCATCACCATCTTCCCATTTTTGAAGCATGGTTTGAGCTTCTATTAGTATTGGAGTATTTCGCTTGGCTTCTTTCTCATCCACACCATTATTAACTAATTCATCAATTTGCTTTTTTTCTTCTGCACCAAATGCAACATAAAAATCTCCAATAAAATGATCAGCCTTTATGCCCTCACTTTCAGGGGTTTTTCCCTTACCCCATTTTTGGTATGCCAACATTGACTTGCAAATTGCCACACCACGATCATTCAATATATTTACTTTATGTACTTTGTAGCCGTTGGCTTTTAAAATTTCAGCGATGGAGTAGCCCAAAAACATATTACGCAAATGCCCAACATGCAAGGGTTTGTTGGTGTTTGGTCCACAATACTCAACAACTACAACTTTACCATTACTTGGTGCAATTCCAAATTGCTTGGTGGCAACTATGGCATCAAAAGTTTTAAGCCAAAATGCCGCAGTCATTTCAATATTTAAAAATCCCTTAACTACATTATAGTCCTTTACTTCAGTTACATTGGCTTTTAAATATTCGCCAATGGCACTGCCAGTTTCTTCAGGAGATTTTTTTGAAACGGAAGTCAATGGAAAGCAAACCAATGTAATGTCACCAGCAAAATCTTTCCTAGTTTTTTGCAATTGTATGTTTGCATTGTCTGCATTAAATAAATGTTTAACCGCATCATTAGCGGCATTGCTTATTTTAATATTTAGTTCATTTTCCATTACAGTAGCAAAGGTACATTCAAGCAAACAAATAATAAACAAAAAAACGGGAGCGCAAGGCTCCCGTTCATTCACACTATGTGCCTGAGATTTAACTCAGGCTAACCAAACCTAACTATGAAATCTTAATCTCTTTTGCGGGTTTTGGCTTTGCCTCTTCCTTTTTAGGAATGGTAATGCTCAAAATCCCATTTTTAAAAGCCGCACTAATTTGCTCAGTATCTACCGTTTTTGGTAAGGTGAAACTTCTTTTGAATGAATTTTTCGAAAATTCTTTTCTTTTAAAAGTTTCTTCTGAGTCTTCAACTGTTGCGCTAATGGTTAGCAAATCATTGTCTACATCTATCTTGATGTCTTTTTTAGAAAAGCCTGCTATAGCGGCATCTAAGTAAAAGCCATTTTCATCTTCCTTAATATTAACAGGAGGTTTAAACTGCATGTATTTGTTTAAAGGCTCACTTACTTTAAGGTCATTTAAAAAGCTATCTAATAAAGTTGGTAGGGTTTGTTTGTTGTTAAATACGCTAGTTCTCATTTTTATTTATTTTTTCGTTAACTAATTACACTTCTCCCTGTACAATTGCTGTTCCAACAGAATATTTGCTGAATAATTGGCAATATCAATGACATAATGGCGTAATAATCAATAAAAAAATGACAAAATGACGCTACTGAGGTAGTTTACCTCTCAATCCCAACTCTATAACTTCCATATTTAATATGGTGCCTTGGTGCAGAGAGAAGCGCATTATGGTTTTAACTTTATGAAAGCCATGCACTCCTGCAGCTCCTGGATTAACTGTAAGCATATTATAATTTTTCTTATCTCGCATAACTTTTACTATATGTGAGTGCCCACAAATTAGCATGTCATACTTTTTATGGCTTACAATATTTCTTACATGGCTATTATAATTACCAGGATAACCTGCAATGTGAGTCATGTAAATTCTTACATCTTCAATTTCTAAGAATAGTTCTTTGGGATGAACTGCTCGCAACTCTTTACCGTCAATGTTACCATACACACCTCTTAAAGGTTTAAATGCCGCTAATTGATCGGATAATTCTAGCGTACCAAAATCGCCTGCATGCCATATCTCATCAACTTCTTTAAAGTAATTGAATACGGCAGGGTCAAGCCAGCCATGCGTATCTGATATTAAGCCAACTTTAAGCATTGAGCATACGCTTTTTGTAAGATTTAATTAGCAAATAATACATAAATACAGCTACAATATAAAGCACTGCGGTAATAAGGAATATATAAACGTAATCTAAATCCATTGAGCGGAGCCACTTAAAAATTTGACCGCTTATAAACCAACTGCCGCTCCACATACTTACACTTAAGGCGGCTATTATTTCGTGGTTCTTTTTGCCAACATAGTTCATTGCTAAATCGGTTGTTATTGGTCCGGCCATATTCATTAACGGTTGACGGATAATAAAGAAAACAACTGCTATAATTAAGGCAATACCTAAATGACTGTAAAACTGAGTGGTTGCTAATATGATTAAACACAATATTGCCAAAGATTGAACAAAAGTGATTCCTATTTCGTAATCGAACCTTTTTTTAATGTATGGAGTAATTAAGGCTGCTCCAAAAATTAGAATTGCAGTAAGTGATACTATTAGTGAAAATGTGCTGGTATCCATTCCATACACATTATAAAAAAACAGGTTAATGAATTGTATGGTTAAACCAGCTCCAACGGCAATAATTAAGTTAGGAGCCAATGCTTTTAAAATTGAGGGCCAATCATATAGTTTTAAATTGAAGGTGGTTTTTTTCTCTTCTTTATTAACAATTTCTTTTTTGCCAATGGCAATGAAAAATACCAGGCTTACAAAACCAATAATGCTCGAACCTTTTAGCAAAGCTGCTTCTGAAAAAACATGAGGAAAATAAGTAAGACTTACAAAACCGAAAATACCAGCTAAAAACATGGTAAAACTCCAAGTAGAGTAGTTGAGCGAAATAGCTTCTTGTTGAAACTCAGGTTGAACGTTTCGCAATACAAAAGGTAATGAACTTACACGCATTAAAGCGAAACTAACGCCCCACAAAAGCATATAAAGGTTTATTTGAGTGTTGTCATGATTGCCAACTGCCTGCGTAAGCAATAAAGCGAATAATGGAACGGTAATGCCCGAAATGATAAATAACGGCTTAAGTGCTTTCCCTTTTATAAAAAAGCCAAGCGGAAAAGCCAGTAACATAATGGCCAAAAACCGGAGTGAGGCAAATGCTCCAATTTCAGGGTCATTGTAGCCTTCTTTAGCCATATAAAGGTTAAGACAGATAACAAACGTTGCATTAATTAATTGCAAAGTAGCTTGGCCGGCTACCATCAACTTTACTTGGGGACTTAGTAGCTTGTAATTGCCAATGAGCTTAAACATCCAGTGAATTTATGTAATCCATAATTTCATCCTTGGCTTTGGGTGAAAACCATTTTATACTTTCATCTTTTCTAAACCATGTCATTTGGCGTTTCGCATATCGTCTTGAGTTGCGTTTTATTTTATCAATAGCTTCTAGTTGGGTGATTTTTCCGTCAAAATGCTCAAACAACTCTTGGTAGCCAACGGTTTGCAAGGCATTTAAATTTTTATGTGCATGCAGTTGCATTGCCTCATCAACCAAGCCATTCTTTATCATTTCATCAACTCTCAGGTTTATTCTTTCATACAATTCAGCTCTATCAAGGGTTAGTCCTATTTTGAAAGTTTTAAATGCTCGATCTTTTGGCTTGTTGGTTTTAAATGATGAGTAAGGCTTGCCTGTAGTATAACACACTTCTAATGCACGCATTATTCTTTTAGGGTTGTCAATATCAGCCTCTGAAAAATATTTAGGATCATGCTGTTTCAATTCTTCCCTTATGTAGATTAATCCTTTTTTATTGAACTGCTCATTTAAATCGGCACGTATTTGAGGTGGAATTGCTATAAAGTCATCCAATCCCTTACAAACAGCATCAACATATAAGCCGCTGCCGCCCGCCATAACCACATAATTATTGTTTGTATGTAAACTTGTTATGCATTCTACGGCTTGTTTTTCAAAAACGCCTGCGTTAAAGGTGTCGTTAATATTGTGGCTATTAACAAAATGATGCTTTGCTTGTGCCAAATCGTTTTCGCTTGGTTTTGCCGTACCAATGCTCATTTCTTTATAAACCTGCCTAGCATCAGCCGATATAATATCGCATTTCAATGCATTCGCAATATATATTGCTGTGCTTGATTTGCCAACGGCTGTTGGCCCAACTACGCAGAGTAAAATTTTGGTTTTTGGCATTTGAAATGCGAATTTAATCCATTACACTTTTCATAGTTTTAATTATGGCTATATACTTGGGGATAATGCAAAATGAAAAAACAAAAGGGGAATATCAAATGATATTCCCCTTATTGGTTTAGGCAGATCGGATTAGTCTTAGTTAAACTAATTCAGCTGTGCGATCGGTTGTTTTAATATGTTTAAGGCGGCATTGTAAATGTCGGTATTCTCTAATCTTACAAAACCTCCATTGCTGCCTTTTTCAAAGTGTACATCTACACTTTTACCTTCTGTGTAATGGTCTCCACCAAAGTAATTTCTTACAGTATCTGGTGTATAACCTAGCCTGTCGGCTATTTGTTGCATACTACCATTTGGTAGTGAGTCTTTTACGTTACGAAATTCATCAAAAGTTAATGTCATAGGCTGTGAAATTTAGATTAACTAATATATCCTTAATCCCAATTTAGCAAAAAAAAAGCATAAAACAAAAAAAGCCCTCCATAAATGGAAGACTTTTTGTGATTGAGCTGGGGCTCGAACCCAGGACCCACGCCTTAAAAGGGCGTTGCTCTACCAGCTGAGCTACTCAATCAAATATTTTAAAGTTGTGCAAAAATAAAATCTTTAATTATAAAAACAATGCTTGTGCAAATAAGTTTTTGAAACTAGCTATTTTATAATATAATTACACCGTCTGCTTTAAAAGCCACGCTTATTTCTGGCTCAGTTATTTTGTCAATTTCTTCTTGCGCCAAACCTTCATCTTCAGCATAATGTCTTAAATCTTCCACAGATGTTGTGTCAACTGTAGCTATGCCATCCATTACAACTTCTTTACCCGCAATATCCATTGGTACAAAAAAGCCATAGTCTTTAAATGATGTTCTAACCAACTCTCCATTATCTTTTTCGATCATCATCCAGCAGCCTTTTACCAAACAAACACTTTCCACAGTTCCTTTTACTTTTCCTTTAAACTCACCTTTAGTCAAGGTTGTTTTAGCAGCTTCTTTCATGCTAACCGCATTTTCTGCAGTAATTACTTCACCACGATAGGTCCAATCAGGGTTTTTTTCAATTGTTTGAGCAACTTCTTTTACAGCTGTTGTTCCTTCTTTGGCCATTTCTTTGGCTTTGTTTGCTACTGAGTCGCCATTAGAGCAACCAACAAAAGTTAGGGCAGCAAAAATTGTTATAAGAATTAGATATTTCATATTTAGATAATTTAGGGTTGAATGTATTTTTCAATTTGTTCAAGCTCTTCAATAAATTCTTCAGCACTTACCAAGCCTACAATGCGTTTTAATTCTTGGCCAATGGCATCAAACACTACTACTGTAGGAAATTCCTTTATCTCGTAGCTTTGTACAACGTGTATAAACTCGAATTGTTCAGCATTGCACTTAAAATAAATGTATTTATCGCTCAATTTCTTTTGTACTTCAATATTGGCAAAAACCTTTTTATCCATTTCTTTACAAGGTTTGCACCAATCGGTATAAAAGTCAACCAATACTAGTTTATTCTCTTCTTGCGCTTGTTTAAAGAGGCTTCTCCATGCATCCATGTCATCATTGCTCATTTGAGAGAATGAAAACGTAAACGTAATTAACGCTAATGAAACAAGAAGTAACTTTTTAATCATTGATTGACTGTAAAAATAAAGTTTTAAGAATAAAAAAAGCCCTTCCTGTGAAGGAAAGGCTTTATAAATTATTTAAAATATTGCTATTTAGTTAGCAATACCTAAAGCTTTCAAAGTTTCCATGTTAAGGTTACCTACTGGTAATCCTTGAGACTTTTGGAATTTGATTAAAGCATTTCTTGTGTCAGGACCCATTACGTTATCAGCACCACGTGGGCCAACATTGTATCCTCTTGACATAAGAGCACTTTGGATTTGTTGAATTCTAGCAGTAGTTACTCTGTTAGAACATAGAACTTCTCTCCATTCAGTTGTACCACCTTTTTCAGCCAATACAGTTTTAGTAACTGTTTTGTACTCAGCAGGAATAGTTACTTCTCTAACAGTAGCAGGTGAAGACAAAATAGTTTTAGTAACTGTTTTGTACTCAGCAGGTATTTCTACTTCTCTTACTGATGCTGGTGAAGAAATCACTGATCTAGTTACTGTTTTGTACTGTGCAGGAACTGGAGTTTCAGTAGTAGTAGCAGGTGCTTTCAATACAGTTCTTGTTACAGTTCTGTATGTAGCAGGCACTTCAACTAGACACCAAACGATACAATCATCAGGATTTGCAGAAAGACAATTTTGGTCGCCTTTTCCTTTTACCCATTTTGTTTGTGCAGGTGTAACTAAAACTTGTTCAGAAACAGTTTCAAATTGCGCTGGAATAACTGATAACTTACTGTAACCAGCTTTTGCAATAACTTGCTCAGATACAGTTTCATACTGTGCAGGAACTACTTCTAATCTCTTACCAGCTTCTTTAGCTAATACTGATTCAGATTGAGTTTCAAATTGAGCTGGAACTACTTCTAGACGAGTTGAAGCTTCTTTAGCTAATACTTGTTCAGATAATGTTTCATAACGGTCTGGCATTACACATTGAGCGTAACATTTACCCGCTTCTTGGTTAATTGGCCCATCAACTGGTTGCGCAAAAGCAGCACACATGATGAACGCAGATACTAATAGCAAAACTACTTTTTTCATTACTTTTCTGTTTAGATTTTATGGTTAATCAATTTAAATTTAATCGTTTGAACTGCAAAGTTAGTACTTAAGATTTAATATCCAAATTGTTAGGATTTAAGTTTAACTAAATTGCTAACAATAACACTTTGCAGTGAAAACAGTTTTTGGACGCCAAAGGTCTTAGGGGTCACATTAATAAATAAAAAAATTGCTGTATTTAATATAAAGTATACATTTGATGCATAGCATATGAGGGATTTACAACAGAAAGTGATCATAATTACTGGCGCTAGCAGCGGTATTGGTAAGGCTTGTGCCTTAGCATTTGCAAATAAGGGTTGCAAGTTGGTATTGGCAGCAAGACGCGAAAATAAGTTAGAAGAAGTTGCAAGTTTACTGCCTAAAACTACAGAGGTACTATTATTAAAGACTGATGTTACAGATGAAAAACAATGTGAAGCTTTAATTATTGAGTCGGTTAATAAATTTGGCAATGTAGATGTTTTAATAAATAATGCAGGTATTTCTATGCGAGCTTTGTTTAATGATGTGGATTTGGATGTAATTAGGCAATTAATGGATGTTAACTTTTGGGGAGCAATTTATTGTACAAGATTCGCAATGGACTCATTATTGAAATCTGGCGGTTGTGTAGTAGGCGTATCATCAATAGCTGGGTTTAAAGGTTTACCTGGCAGAGTGGGGTATAGCGCCTCAAAATTTGCTTTACATGGTTTTTTAGAAGCTTTACGTATTGAAAATTTTAAAACCAATTTACACGTAATGTTGGTTGCTCCGGGGTTTACTGCTTCTGAAATTAGGTCGAATGCGCTTAATGCAGAGGGAACATCACAAGGGCGTACTCCTAGAAATGAAGAAAAAATGATGAGTGCCGAAAAAGTTGCAGAACATATTGTAAACGGAGTGATTGATAATAAAAGACAAGTAATACTTACCTCACAAGGTAAAATGACGGTGCTTCTGAATAAGCTTTTTCCTAAATTAATGGATAAAATGGTTTACAACCACATGGCCAAAGAACCTAACTCACCATTTAAGTAATTAAAACGAAATAGTTTTTATTGGTTTTCTGTTTTTAAAAATCATTTGTCTTTCTAAAGTACCAGTGGTATCATACAATGATGTTGTATCTTCCGGATATCCATCAACATAGTTCGATACTTCTTCCAAATTGCCATTGGAGTAGTAGTATTTCCAAACTCCTTGCTCTTTTCCAGATGCAAAGTTTCCTTCAGCTTTTAGCTCACCATTTTCATGGTAACCTTTAAATGGGCCGTTTTCATCATTTTCTTCAAAAAACACCTCTTCTCTTTTACTGCCATCATTATAATAGTATAACCACTGACCTTTCATTTCATTATTTATAAATTGACCTTCATCTTTAACCTTGCCGTTTTCAAAGTAAGAAATATAGTTTCCTTCAAATTTTCCATTACTATGCAGTTCTTCAATTTCTAATTGGCCGTTCTCATAAAATAGCTTGCGTGTTCCATGCAAATTACCTTCCTTATAATTGGCCACTTCCTTTACTTTTCCGTTTGGATAAAATTCTTTGGAAACACCTTCTAAAACATTTTGATTAAAAGTTTGCTCTATAGTTTTATTACCATCAATATCATAACTAGTGCAAATGCCATGTTTTATGGCCTTGTTATTTTTCATGGTTTGGCAGCTTTCTTTAATTAAGCGCTCATCAGCATCCCAATAAATTTTATTTACATGGATTTTTGGTTCATTATTACATGCAGTTAGCGCAATTATTAATAAGAGAGTGATAAAAATGTATAGTAAGCTTTTCATACTTTAATATATTCGTGGCAAATAATAAAACTAATTTATGGACTTCCATAGTATTCAACAAACAATAGAAAAAGTTTGGGACAACAAAGATTTATTGCATGAAAGTGATTCGGCAAAAGCAATTAATGAAGTATTAGACCTTTTAGATGCAGGAAAAATACGCGTTGCTGAACCTACTGAAGATGGCTGGAAGGTTAACCAGTGGGTTAAAAAAGGAATCCTTTTATCATTCCCATTACTAAAAAATGAAACCATTACTGTTGGTCCATTTGAGTTTAGGGATAAAATGGCGCTGAAAAAAAATTATGAGCAGTTGGGAGTGCGCGTTGTGCCCCATGCAGTAGCTCGCTATGGTTCTTTTATTGCACGCAATGTAATAATGATGCCATCTTACGTAAATATTGGTGCCTATGTTGATGAGGGCACAATGGTAGATACATGGGCAACTGTAGGATCGGCAGCTCAAATTGGTAAAAATGTACATTTAAGTGGTGGTGTGGGTATTGGCGGAGTTTTAGAACCTGTACAAGCTTCACCCGTAATTATAGAAGACAATTGTTTTATTGGCTCAAGGTGCATTGTTGTAGAAGGTGTGCATGTAGAAAAGGAAGCAGTTTTAGGAGCAAATGTGGTTTTAACACAATCAACACATATTATAGATGTAAGTGGCCAGCAGTCAGTTATTCATAAAGGCAGAGTGCCTGCAAGGTCAGTCGTAATTCCTGGAACTTATCCAAAATCTTTCCCATCAGGTACTTATAATGTTGCTTGTGCGTTAATAATAGGTCAACGAAAAGAATCTACAAACAAAAAAACTTCATTAAATGATGCTTTGCGAGAATTTTCAGTGTCAGCTTAATTTGGTACAATATTTATAGTTTATAACCTTTATGAGAATTGCTATTATCCTTATTTTAATGTTTGCTTCAACAGGTTTGTTGTTTGCCCAAAAAAATACTGATAAGCAACCATCTCTAAAAGAAAGGGTTGATGAAATTGTAGAGCCTTATTTTAAAAGAAAGGAAAATGTTGGTTTAAGTATTGCCCTAATTGAGGGAGATAAAGAAGCATTTTTATCTTATGGATCCATTACAAAAGATACGACTATTTTACCTAATGAGCATACTATTTATGAGCTAGGTTCTGTTACCAAGGTATTTACAGCGCTATTGCTAGCGAAATTACATCAAGATTCATTGATAGATATAAATGCTTCAATTTTTAAAAATTTACCAGATTCACTTTCGGAAAATTTAGATGAAGAGAATGACATTACTTATCTGCAATTGGCAACGCATACATCAGGCTTGCCAAGGCGGCCCTATAATTTCGGGTTAAAATTAAAGGATGAAGACAACCCCTTTGAGCAATATACAATTGAAGATTTATACAATTTTATTTATACCCGCAATTCAATGATGAAAACGAGCGATAAGTTTTTATATAGCAATACTGGCTATGGTTTGCTTGGGCATTGTATTGAAAATGTTTTGGGCAACGATTTAGAAACTTGCTTGCAAAACAATTTATTTTCGACAATAAATATGACTCAGACATCTACACTATACCAAGAAAACATGGCTGTGGGACATGATTTTTATGGCAAACCAGTTAACTATTGGAAATTTAAAAGCATGCAAGGCACAGGGGCTTTAAAAAGCAGTGCAAGTGATCTAGTAAAGTTTTTAAAGCTTGAAATGAATATTGTAGAGCCTAGCCAAACATTAAGAAACGCCATTGAACAAACTCAGGTAATATATTATAAAACGCATACTAGTAACATTAATACTGGCCTAGGGTGGCAAATATTTAAAAGAACTAAAAAAGATGTACCTGTTTATACCCATAGCGGCAGTACTAGTGGTTTTAGAGCATATGTATCATTTATAAAAGAACAAAAAATTGGAGTTATTGTGCTTGCAAATAATGCTCCATCAATAAATAGCGGTAAAACAGCCGACCATATAGGCATTGAATTATTAACCATTTTAAGTGAAGCTTATCAAAGAAATAACAAAAGAAAGCGTAAAAATTCTAAATAGCGGTGGGGTTATATTGTACCCAACAGACACTGTATGGGGCTTAGGCTCATTAATAGATAAAGAAGCAGCGGTAAATAAAATTTACACCATTAAGAATAGACCAAGGGAAAGTTCTTTTGTGCTTTTGGTTAACTCGGTAGAAATGCTGAAAAACTATACTGATGAAATACCCACTAAGGCCTTTAAGCTAATTAAACATTATTATAAGCCCATTACCATAGTTTATAAAAAAGTGAAAAATGTGCCTGAATGGATACTTAATGGGAATAAGACAGTTGCGATTAGGGTAGTTAAAAATGCCTTTTGTGAGGGGTTAATTGCAGCCTCAAAGCAAGCACTGGTTTCCACATCTGCCAACGCACATGGTAGCAAAACCCCACAAACTTATTTTGATATTGAAGATGACATTAAAAATGGTGTGGACTATATAGTGCCCGCAAGCGTTGAGGTGCCAAATGAATACAAGTCATCTAAAATTATTGGATTTACAGAGGGCAATGAATTAGAAGTAATTAGGGAATAAGATTATTTTAGCGCTAGATTTAATATTAAAAACATGCCATTAACAATTCAACAGGCTTTAGCAGAAAATAAAAAAGGATTTCATATCGGAAATCGGTTGATATTACCTTTTAAGTGTCAATTAGTAAAGCTAATTGTCAGAAAGGAAATTTATCATGAATTTGTAGGAAGTAAAGATATTAAGGTCTCTCAAGATTTTATGAATACCTCAATTTACTTTAGAATTGTAGGTGATTTGAATAATATGATTGGCTCATATGATATGATTAAACTAATTGTTGCAGAGTTTGATGCTGATTTATGCGATCCTTCTACACATCATAAGTTAGTTTGCGAAATGAATGATGATCATCTGGTAGATGTTCATATTCCAGATGAGGATATGATATTTATAGAGTAATAGCTCAATTGCAATGAATGTCTTAAAATCAATATCAAATAACGATATTGAACTTTTCCAAAAAATAGGTTCTATAGCTGATGCTAACACTACAAAATGTTATGTAATTGGCGGTTACGTGCGCGATATGTTACTGGGCAAGCATGCAAAAGATGTAGATTTTGTTTGTGAAGGCAATGGAGTTGAATTTGCAAAAAAGGTACACCAATCTTTTAACAGCGCTTCCAAATTATCAATTTTTAAAACCTACGGCACGGCAAATTTTAAGGTTAAAGATTATGAGCTAGAATTTGTTGGTGCTAGAAAAGAATCGTATCAACAAACTTCTCGCAACCCAATTGTGGCTGCCGGCACAATGCATGATGACTTTTTACGGAGAGACTTTACCATTAACGCAATTGCCATTAGTTTAAATAGCGAAAATTTTGGCGAATTGATTGATCCTTTTAATGGAGTTAATGATTTGCAAATGGAGTTAATAAAAACACCGTGCGACCCTAATCTTACGTTTAGTGATGATCCGCTGCGAATGTTGCGTGCTATTAGATTTGCGGCTCAGCTAAATTTTACTATTGCAGAGGAAACCTTAGAGAGCATTGCTGAAAATAGTAAAAGAGTTGAAATATTAACACCCGAACGCATAGCTGTTGAACTGAATAAAATTTTGTTATCAGTAAAACCATCTAAAGGATTGTATTTGCTAGATAAAACCGATCTATTGGATAAAATTTTACCAGAATTAACCAATTTAAAGGGTATTGAAACCCGCGAAAATATTTCGCACAAGGATAATTTCATACACACATTGCAGGTGTTAGACAATTTAGCCGAAAACTCGAACGATTTATGGCTTAGATGGGCCGCACTGCTGCACGATATAGCAAAACCCCAAACAAAAAGATTTAAAGAAAACTTAGGTTGGACGTTTCACGGCCATGAAGTAAAGGGGGTGCCAATAGTGGCTAAAATATTTAAACGACTAAAACTTCCTTTAGATGATAAGCTAAAGTTTGTACAAAAAATGGTTAGGTTACATTTAAGGCCAATTGCTTTAACCAACGAAATTGTTACAGATTCAGCCATAAGAAGATTGATTGTAGATGCAGGAAATGACTTAGATTATTTGATGAAGCTGTGCAAGGCTGATATTACTAGCAAGAATGAACAAAAGGTTAAGCGTTATTTAGCCAATTTTGAAAGGGTAGAGCAAGCCATTGAAGCTGTGGAAGAGAAGGATGATTTACGTAATTGGAAAAACCCAATTACTGGAGATCATATAATGAAAACTTTTAACATTAAGCCTGGAAAAATAATTGGTGAGCTAAAAGAAGAAATTAAAGAGGCTATTATGGAAGGATTGATAGAAAACAATTTCGCTGAAGCACAAAAATATCTGTCAAAAATCGCTGAAAAAAGAGATTTAGGGAAAAAATAGAAATATTCTTTAAATATTTATTTATTAAATAAATAAAAAATTTAATACGAGAATTCGCTCACAAAATTCTGATTTCGTTTAGCATACACTTTAGCCTTAATAGTTATATGCGTATTGGGCTAGTTTCAACCACAGTTATACGCACACAAAATTAAATTGTTACACAAAAATTGAATTTTCTCATTTATTTTTGTGTTATCAATACAAAGTAAAGGTTACCATTCAGCGCAAACATCCTGGCAACCTCTCCTACTTTTACCGAGTCATAGCAACTTTAATAATTTTTGTGTGTGTGTTTTAAATTGCTTTATTAATATGAATCGTTTTACTTTCTTTATTCTTATACTCCTAGGTTTCAATTTTGTTACGTTACCTGAATGTATTTCTCAAAATATATATGTAACAGATTACTCTTCAACTAATTCGCTAGAAATTTTTGATGTAATTAATTTACTTAATGGTGAAGTTGTAGCATTGGGTAGTACCATTAATGGCGGAAAAAAGCAACTTGTTTTGTTTAAGAATGATGCAAATGGCAAGTTAATGTGGGCTAACAAACTGTTTAGCAGTTCAACTGATTACTACCACAACGGAAGAATAGTTGCAGATAACAACAATAATACTGCCGTATTAGCAAGCACTGTAGACGTTGGTAAAACAAAAACGGTAGTGGTTAAGGTTGATAATTTAGGCAATGTTGTTTGGAGTAATAAATATAACAATGGCCAAGGGGAGGTAACCAATGATATTGCCGCAACAAATGATGGAGGATATGTACTAACTGGTGGCGGTTGTATAGGAAACAATTTGTTTGTTCATAAAATTTCAGCTAATGGAAATTCACAATGGTTTAGGCTAATAGGAAGCACTACACAGCACGAAATGGGTTTAGCAGTTACTCAGTTACCAAATGATGATTTAGTTATTGCAGGTACTACTCTAAACGCATCAAACTTACAAGATGTAATTGTTTTCAGATTAGATATGCAAGGAAATGTGATCTGGGAAATGAACTATGGCTCATCAGCAAATGATTTTGTGCGCAGTATAGCGCAAAAAGATGGATTTATTTATTTGGCAGGTAATACTCAATCGGTATTGAATTCAATGCCATTTGTATCAAAAATTAACGCAAATAGCAAAAGGTTAGTTTGGAATAAGGTTTTAACTAGTGCTACAACAAAAAGCCTGTTGGATATGGATATATTTAATAATTCACTAACCATTAGCGGTTTAATTAACAGCAATAATGGTTATGGCAATGATGATGCTAGCTTAACAAAACTAGATTTACAAGGTAACTTAGTTAAAAGCATTGTTGTGGGTGATGCTGCAAACAATATTGCCAAAGCGATAAGTTCAAATGGAAATGGCTTGGTGGTTTTAAGTAATCTCTATAATGGAGCAAGCAATATAGCGCTGTTAGATAATGACTTGTTAGGTTATTGCGATTATAAATTGAGCAATATACAAGTGCAGAACCAAGTTACAACTGCCAATAATTTAAAGCCATCTATATTTTCAATTGGTGTTATTGAAGAAAAGCATATTTTAACTCCTTCTAATTTTAATGTAACAGCCAATAATTTAACTGTAAATGCAGATTTTAACTTTACCATTAACTCAAAGCAAATAGCTTTAAACAACCTATCTGCCGGAGCCGTTAATTACTCTTGGGATTTTGGTGATGGAAGTGCTGTAAATGATGCAAGTCCTAATCATGTATTCGCAAATTCAGGTATTTATACCGTTTGTTTAACAGTTACCAATGCAATGGGTTGCACTAGCACCAAGTGTGTTAAAGTATGTATAAAAGCGCCAAATGATTTACAATTAGGTATTGACCAACGTTTGCCAAATGCCAACAACGATATTGATAAGCCAAAGAAGACCAATGATGATACGCCTCATTTAACAAACGACATTCTTAAAATTAATGCTTATCCAAATCCTGTTATTAATGATTTGAACTTTGAAGTAGCTCCAGGCAGTACAATAAGCTCAGTAAGCATTTTTTCGGGCAATGGCCAATTATTGGGCAATACTCATATGGGTTCTTCAAAGGGGAATATAAGTGTTGCTGATTTTGCACCAGGAGTATATTTGTACCAAGTTAAAATTGAAAATCAAAACGGATTAATTAATGGACGATTCATAAAAAACTAAGTCATCAAGAGTTATAGCGACTTTCTTAGGTTATTAAATCATTAATAGCTTATATGACACGAGCCCTTCTACGGAAGGGCTCTTCTTTTTTAACCAATATAAATAGTGGCTAAGATTGATGCACTAGATTTTAAATCAATGGTTTGAAGTTTGAATTATATTAGATTAACTTCTAAATTATCCCATAAATCGGTTTTTTTACGCTATTCATCATAGCAAAACTAAGACTATACTAAAAGTTTTTAGGCTCTTCCTCTTCTTATTTGTATAAAGTAAAAATGGTATTAATAGATAGCCTAAATGCTTTTAAGATTTCTTTAAATTCAAACTATTAACTATTGATTTAATGTTACGATTTACTACCGCACCTGTATGAAAAATGGGAAGAAATATAAATTTCTTCCCATTTAAAATTGTTTATGTTTTGCTTGCTTATCTTATTAAAGTAATGCTACCTTTTTTGTTAAAAGGTTCTCCATTGCATGAACCTTGTAAAAGATATACGTAAGTGCCCATACTATTAACTTCTCCTCCAGTTGTACCATCCCAACCTTG
>Ga0114956_1000108_pt1 | contig 48093 bp, 43 predicted proteins | sample MaitaG_FD_87304 | JGI IMG/M metagenome (GOLD analysis project Ga0114956, IMG submission 87304) | Marine algal microbial communities from Maine, USA - Maine_Asex2 metaG | ecosystem: Host-associated > Algae > Red algae > Unclassified | place: Maine, USA | collected 2015-01-05 | reverse complement strand
CGACAAATTGGTTACATGCAGCAAACCTTCTACATGAATATCGGTCAGCTCAATAAACAGGCCGAAGGACGTAACGGCCGTTATAACGCCGGGATATTCGCTGCCAATGTGATCTTGCATAAACTCACATTTAAGCCAACTCACGACATCTCGAGTTGCCTCCTCTGCCCGTCGCTCGGTGGTCGAGCAGCTTTCTCCCAGCGCGCTCATTTTCTCGCGAGAATAGCGATAATTAATAATACTGTCGCGCTTGAGAACATGCTTGATTGCACGATGCACCAGCAAATCCGGGTAGCGTCTTATCGGGGAAGTAAAATGTGCATACTGATTTAGCGCTAACCCAAAATGACCTTCATTTTTCGGCTGATAAACCGCTTGTTGCATCGAGCGCAGCATAATGGTGGAAATAACCGATCGGTCGGGCCGGTCTTCGATCTGCTTTCCCAGCACCGCGTAGTCAAGCGCAGTGGGTTTATCACCACCACCCAAACTCAGGCCACGCAGTGAAAGAAATGCACGCAAGTCTTCAAGTTTGTCACTCTTCGGACCATGATGTACACGATACAACGCAGGAACACTGTGTTGCTCTAGAAATCCAGCTGCGGCGACATTCGCCAGAATCATGCACTCTTCGATAAGCTTGTGCGCATCATTGCGAACAACTGGCACAATTTCACTGATTTTTTTATTATCGTCAAACAATATGCGTGTTTCAGTCGATGCAAATTCAATCACACCACGGTCGGTGCGATTCGCAGACAGCACTTCATATAGCGCGTGTAAATTTTTCAGGTGTGGTACGACTTCATGGTAGGTGTCGTTTAACTTACTAAGCTCATCTGTCAGTATTTCATTCACTTGAGAATAAGTTAGTCTTGCATGTGACAACATAACTGCATTGTAGAAACGCGCACGCTTGATACCACCTGCCTCGTCCAGGGTCATCTCACATAACATACACAATCGTTCTACGTCAGGATTGATCGAACACAATCCGTTTGACAAGACTTCAGGCAACATCGGCACAACACGCCCGGGGAAATAAACGGACGTACCACGATTCTCTGCTTCTTTGTCCAGCGCTGCATCAATTTCAACGTAGTGCGCTACATCGGCAATAGCGACCAGCAATCGCCAGCCATTGTTGGTTTTTTCGCAGTACACCGCATCATCAAAATCGCGTGCATCAGCTCCATCTATAGTGACTAACGGTAAACGCGTAATATCTTTGCGACCCATTTTGTCTTTGTCTTGCACACCAGTAGCAAAACTGTTTGCCTGATCAAGCACAGCCTGCGGCCACTCAAACGGAATATCGTGGCTGCGCAACGACATATCGATCTCCATGCCGGCCTCCATGTGCTTGCCCAATACTTCGATGACTTTGCCAACGGGCGGATTATGCCGACTTGGTTGTTCAACAATTTCCGCCACAACGATATCGCCATGAACAGCCGAACCTCGCGCTGTTTCAGGAATCATTAAATCAAGATGGATTCGCTTGTTGTCGGGTGCGATAACAATCACGCCTTTTTCTTCCATAAAGCGACCAACAATAGATTTATTTGCACGTTCGACAACGTCAACAACGCGTCCCTCTCGACGTCCCCGCCGATCTACACCGCTCAGACACACCACAGCTCGATCGCCATGCAGCACCAACCGCATTTGTTTACCGTTCAGATAAACATCACCTTTGCCGTCATTTTTATCCGGAACCAAAAATCCGAATCCGTCTGGATGAGCACTGATACGACCAGCAATGAGTGCATCTGCGTCAACCGGCACAAGGCCACGTTTGCGATTTTCGATGAGTTGTCCATCGCGCTGCATGGCTCGAACACGCCTGCTCAGCGCATCCAGCGCTTTGGCATCGTCAACAATCCCGAGCTTGTCAGCCAAAGCATTAAATTGCAGCGGCGCTTTTTCACGACGAAGCATAGACAGAATGTACTCTCTGCTGGCTATGGGCTCGCCATATTTCGCCTGCTCGCGGGCTAAATGTGGATCGACCGCTTTCTTGTCCACAGCTTTTTTGTTTCTATTGCGTCTGGGTTTACTCATAGGGATTTACTTAATATAGTTCGACAAGGGTACGCTAAAACTGACATATGAAGCATTTAGATCCAATCAACATTGACAGTTTGGCAAAGCTTCGGTACATTTCGCGCTCTTTTATAGATTTCCAAACGAAACGACCTTTGCCGAGGTGGCGGAATTGGTAGACGCGCTAGCTTCAGGTGCTAGTGAGCTTATGCTCGTGGAGGTTCAAGTCCTCTTCTCGGCACCAACATCACAGCGTAAATCCCGCTCTTTCCCAAACCGCTGGGGAGCATATGCCCGTGAGATCAACTGCGTTGCGCGTTCAAGTCCTCTTCTCTGCATCATTATTCAGATGAAATCACGCTAAAAAACGCTGCGAACAACGGCTTTGCGCGTTTAAGCCTTCTTCTCTGCAACAGATACAGTCTGGCATCAGATTCGGATTAAGTGCGCGGCTGCTTGTTTTTTTCTCACAGCCCCAACAGCTCAACTACTTCATCCATTTTAGAAAAACACTTCGCGCCGTTCGCCGCAAGCTTTGCATCGGGGCCTTCTGGTGCGTAGGCGATGCATGGCATGGCGGCGTTTTTGGCAGCCAGGGTGCCATTATCGCTGTCTTCGATGACCAGGCAGTTCTCAGGCTTTGTGGCAAATTGTTTGGCTGCATGCAAAAACAGGCCAGGCTCGGGTTTCCAGCTGTTGATCTCATACGCTGAAAACACAGCGTTATTGAAATAAGGCAACAGATCGTTCTGGCCAAGCGTTAACTGCATTTTGCTAACAGGGCCATTTGATGCAACACAAAATGGCATGTTGATCTTTTTCAGGTAGGCCAGTAACTCAGGAATGCCCTCAACAGGGTTAACACCGGCATCAAGGCGTGTCATCACTTTACTATAAATAGTTTCTATCCAGTCATCACCAATCGCGATACCGCGTTCTTTAACTTTGCTTTCAACACTTTCCATGGAACCACCCACGAACAGCGCCATGGTTTGTTGCAGACTAAGCTTTAATCCACGTTCGGAAAGATCATCACTCAACACCTGATTGAAGATAACTTCTGAATCGACCAGGACGCCATCACAATCAAAAATAATGAGATCGGGACGATCTGTCATGCGAACGGATGGACGTTGATTACGTTCTGATTGCGTTCCGGGCCTGTTGAAACAATGTGAGCAGGCAATCCAACTAACGCCTCAAGCCGCCTGATATACCTCACCGCAGCTTCTGGCAACTTGTCTATCGATGTGGTTCCGGCGGTTTCGGACTGCCAACCGGGCATTTCCTCATAGACCGGTTTGCAACGCGCCAGTTCGTCTGCGCCAATGGGAGGATGATCGATGGTATTACCATCGAGTTCGTAAGCCGTACAAATGCGAACTGTTTTCAGGCCATCCATCACATCAAGTTTTGTTAAACAAAGTCCGCTAACTCCGTTGATCATGCAGGTGCGTTTCACAGCGACTGCATCAAACCAGCCACACCTTCTTGCGCGGCCGGTCGTTGCACCAAATTCGTGTCCACGCTCTGCCAGCTCAGCGCCATCATCATCGAACAGCTCGGTAGGAAACGGACCTTCACCTACTCGAGTTGTGTAGGCTTTGACAATACCCAGCACATACTCAATCGCATTCGGACCACAACCAGAACCACTACAAGCAGCACCAGCAACCGTATTTGAAGACGTAACAAATGGATAGGTTCCATGATCAACATCGAGCAGCGTACCTTGCGCACCTTCAAACAGAATTCGATTGCCGGCGCGACGATGCTCGTCAAGTAGTCCCGGCACATCGCAAACAAATGGTTTTAGCAGTGTTGCATAGGCTCGAGCACGTTTTTTCAATGCATCAAGATTGTCCGTTTTAATGTCATATCGCAACAAATTGGCTTCGTGGTGGTTGTACAGTGTTGTCAACTTTTCATCGAAACGTTCAAGGTCGAACAAGTCTTGTACTCGTAGCGCTCGTCTTGCAACTTTATCCTGATAGGCAGGACCAATACCGCGACCCGTGGTGCCAATGGCGTCTTTACCTGCGGCTTTCTCACGCGCCTGATCAAGCGCACTATGCAGCGGTAAGATCAACGGACAAGCGCCACTGATTCTGAGTCGATCGGTAACAGGTATGCCACGTGCGTCAAGCATCGCAATCTCGTCAGACAAGGCATCGGGTGATAAAACCACACCGTTTCCAATGACACAGATAACACCTTCACGCAGCACGCCACTGGGTATCAAATGCAGTATGGTCGTTTCATCGCCAATGACCAGTGTATGACCTGCGTTGTGTCCGCCCTGAAAGCGAACCACCAAGGATGCCTGCTCGGTGAGTAAGTCGACTATTTTCCCTTTGCCCTCGTCTCCCCACTGAAGACCAAGCACTAAAACACTATTTGCCATGCGAACGCGTTTTCCTAATTTGCTTAGCTTTGCTTTGAATATTCAAGATCGGACTACGAGTATCCATTTACCATTTTGACGTTCAAGATTCCGGTTACAGGTGGCGTTCTGTTCCACGTTATCGAAACCGGGTAACTCGGTTAGCACTCGCTCACCACTTTTTCGTAGCCGGACAATTTCAGGCCAGGCTTCGTTAACCAGATCGCTGCTAACAAATATATTGTTACTTGATGCTTCAGCCGCACGCATTGCATCAGCCAGCTTTTTCAAGTCTCCACTAAAACCGGTAGCTGGACGCGGATGTCCGAATGCCGCACCAACTGCATCATATCGCCCTCCCCGCGCAAGTTCGTCGCCTCCAGTCGTATAAGCTGCAAACAAAACACCCGTGTGGTAGCTGTAACCACGAAGCTCGGCCAGGTCAATATTAATTCTGATATTCGGATGAGTAATTAGAACACCATCAATGACAGCCTGCAAAGCATCAATCGCCTCTAATACACGCACGGATGCACCAGCAAAAGCTTTGCGCGCCTGGTCCAGTACACGCCGGTCGCCTCGAAGATTCATTAGCTCGCCAAGCATATCTGTCAGGCCGGCGTTGTTCGCTTTCGGAATATCACTGAGTAACGCCTGCACATCGGGAAACGAGCCACGCTGAACACTGCTAAAAAGCGCTTCTGCGTGGTCTTCTTCGAGTGCTAATTGATCGACAAGCGCTCGATAGACTCCAACATGGCCAACATCGAGTATCAGTTGCGACGGTTCAATATTGGCCTCACTTAAAGTAGCCAACATTAGCCTGATGACTTCAATGTCACTATGCACACCTGCGTGTCCGAATAATTCAGCACCGAATTGCAGCGGACTGCGACTACCGCCGAAACCATCAGTGCGAGCGCGCAATACGCCGCCAATATAAAACAATCGATTTGGGCCATCCGCTCGCAGAGCATGTGCGTCCATCCGCGCAACTTGCGGTGTCATGTCGGCACGCACGCCCATGGTTCGGCCATTTTGCTGATCAACCAGTTTAAAGGTCTGCAAATCCATGGTTTCGCCAGTCCCGGTTAACAAGCTGTCCAGGTATTCGATCATGGGTGGCATAACCAGATCAAAGCCCCAGCTTCTGCAGCAATCCAGAATTCGACGACGAAACGTCTCAACCTGCCAGGCGGCATCAGGCAGCAACTCATCGACACCGTCAGGGAGCTGCCATCGATCTGGTGTAATTCGGGTCACAATAAATTAGCGCACGATGGTGAGAATTAATACACCCGCAATCATACTGGACAAGCCGATGATGCGCATGGTGTTGTTATCTCGGGAGAGGATCGACTGCATCGCAGAACGAAAAGCGTCTGGATTGATAAAAGGTAACAGTCCTTCAATGACAAGGACCAAAGCAAGTGCTGTGAAAATTTCTGTCCACATATTTACCGCAATCTTGCTGCCAAAGGCTCAGCCAATGACAGCAAGTTGGCGGAGCCTATTTAGCCGAGCCCGGACTATTGAAATAGCGGAAAAACTCAGAGTCTGGCTGAAGCAGCAACACATTGTTCTCACCGCTAAAAGCCTGCCGGTAAGCACTCAGACTACGATACAAACTGTAGAACTCCGGGTTCTGCGTGTAGGCTTCTGCATACACACGCGCCGACTCACCATCACCGGTACCTCGAGTGGACTCAGCCTTTGCATAGGCATTCGCTAACGTTTCTTCGCGAACACGATTTGCTGTTGCTCTGATTTTCTTCGAGCTCTCTTCGCCTTCTGAACGAATTTCCTGAGCGATTTTCGCACGCTCTTTTTCCATTCTTTGATAAACAGATTCACGCACGTCTTCAGGTAGCTCAACTTTCTTGATTCTTACATCAACAATTTCGATACCCAGACTCTCAGCTTGCGAGCCCAGTTTACTGCCAATTTCAGTCATTAACGTTGAACGCGCAGTCGATACAACTTGTCGGATGGTTCGACTCTTGATCGCGTTTCGAACTTCGTTGTTACCCAGCTGGGTTAAACGGCTATCGGCTCGGGATTCAATTGGACCTATACGTTTGTAGAATGTCTTGGCATCAACAATTCTCCATTTGATAAAAAAGTCGACAATCACGTTCTTGTTTTCCCGAGTCAACATTTTTTCGGGATTCACATCGAGCGTCAGCACTCGTGCGTCGAAGACATGGATTGTATCGAAGATGGGAATTTTGCCATGCAAACCTGGTTCGTATTCTTCCTCAGCGATCTCACCCAAGCGTACTTTTATTGCCAATTCACGCTCATGAACGGTGAAAACAAAAGCGCTGACCAGTAACAGGATAAGCACCACCAGCATTAACACAAATGGATTCAGTATTCGACTCATCGTACAGTACCCCGTTGTCTTGTACGGCTATTATCACGATTCAACTCGGTTTGATCTAACGGAGTATTGCTAAAACGCGGCGCATCGGACGCCGTGCTGTTCATCACATTAGGACGAGCAGCCCCGCCATTCGCTCCATTACCATTGTTAATCAACTTGTCGATTGGCAAATACATCAGGCTATTACCGCCTCCTTCGCCCCCCGAATCCATCAGGACTTTACTCGTATTACTCAGCACGCTTTCCATCGCTTCAATGTAAAGCCGTTCTCGAGTAACTTCAGGCGCTTTTTCAAATTCCGCTAACAACGAAAGGAATCGTGCAGATTCACCCACAGCAGATTGCTCAACACGCGTTTTATAACCTTCGGCTTCCTGAAGGATACGTTCAGCATCACCTCGAGCCACGGGCAGAATCTTATTCTCGTAGGCTTCGGCTTCACTGATTATTCGTTCTTTGTCCTCACGTGCCTTGATTGCATCAGAGAAAGCAGCCTGCACTTCATCAGGTGGCTGCGCCTCTTCAAGACTCACCGCCGTAATCGCCAAACCAGTTTCGTATTGGTCAAGAATATCCTGCACACTTTGGGCAGTAACCGATTGCAAGGCATCGGCATCGGCAACGGCTCCGGCTTCGAGCTTGTCGTCGGCTGCTGCTTCAGTTTCAGTGACAGTCGCCGTGGTTAATATGGCTTCCATATTGGCCTGACCAATGGCTTCGCGCACCGCACTCTCAACCACTTGTTCCAGTGTTTGATCGGGTCGCTGTACGTTGAAGAGATAGTCTTCAGCATTTTTAATGATGTACTGAACAGACAAACTGATTTTGACCAGATTTTCATCCTGTGTCAGGGTCAGCTGCTGGTTCATTTGAGCCGTACGGATTTGCTCCACATCAACACGCTCTACATTCTCAACTGGCCACGGCACATGCCAATGTAATCCAGGTTCAGACGTTTTCGTGTGCGCACCAAAACGGGTGACCACCCCTGCTTGTGCAGGTTCGACGATATAAAACCCAGACAACAGCCAGAGCCCCAGGCCGATGACCGCCAGCACTGCCAGTCCGATTCCACCCAGTTTGCCACCGGGAAATCCGCCTCTTGAACCAGAGCCAGAGCCATTGCTGCCTCCGCCACCCTTCTTACCCAAAAGGCCGTCAATTTTCTTTTTCAGGTTCTTGAAAACTTCATCCAAATCGGGTGGGCCACCGTTATTACCGCCGCCACCGCCACCAGAATTATTCCGGTTGCCCCAAGGATCGTTGTCGTTTCCACCTGGCTCGTTCCAAGCCATAGGTTAATGCTCCACTGCCGGATACCCGGCGTTTTATTTATGCGCGTCCAGAAGACGCAAGTTTAGGCGAATCTGGAGTGAATTGGTCTGAAATATCGTGCTCACTGCCCATTTTGGCAAAGTCGATCGCATCCATGTCGATTTGTAGCAGCGAGCTGCCATCGCTTTCTGTGTGCTCGTGCACTACAGCGCCAGCATTGAACAAATGTGCTCTCAGCTTTCCCTGAGCAGGCGACAACCGTAATAACCCTGTCGTGCGCTGTCGAGACACCAGCTCAGCAATGGCTTCGCGCAAAAATTCAATGCCATCATCTTTCGCCGCCGACAACCAAACTGCAGCCGGTTCGCCTGCCTCTGTTCGATCCATACGAGCATCGTGGCCGGTTCGATCAATTTTGTTATAAACATTAAGCTGCGGGACGGAATCAGCGCCTATCGTACTTAATACTTCATCCACATCCGCTATGCGCTGCTCTTTCAGGTCGTCGCTGACATCAATAACATGTAGCAAAACATCGGCTTCACGCGTTTCTGTCAATGTGGAAAGAAACGCCTCAACCAGTTGGTGTGGCAAATCTGAAATAAACCCAACGGTATCGGCCAGTACTACTGCGTTCCCACCGGGTAATGTAAGGCGTCTTAACGTAGGATCAAGGGTGGCGAACAGCTGATCTGCTGCAAACACTTTTTCGTGAGTCAAGCGGTTGAAAAGAGTGGACTTACCGGCATTGGTATACCCAACCAAAGCAACCGTTGCAATGCCAGACTTGGTTCGCTGGCTGCGACCCTGTTCACGTTGCTTTCGGACCTTTGCGAGTCTTTGCTTTAGCACATTGACCCGATCATTGAGTAATCGACGATCTGTTTCGAGCTGTTTTTCACCAGGCCCACGAAGCCCGATACCACCTTTTTGTCGCTCCAGGTGAGTCCAGCCTCTAACCAGTCTGGTGGACAAGTGGGTAAGCTGGGCAAGCTCGACTTGTAACTTACCTTCAAAGGTGCGGGCGCGTTGCGCAAAGATATCGAGGATGAGCGCTGCTCTGTCCAGTACTCTAACCTGCAGTTCCGCTTCAAGATTGCGTTCCTGACTCGGTGACAACCGCTGCCCGAATAAAACTACATCAATTTCATGCTGCTTGAGTAGAAACCGAATTTCCTCGATCTTACCCTTTCCAATAAAGTTTCTTGAGTCGGGTCGGGAACGAGAACCGGTGACAAGGTCAATGACCTGCAATCCGGCAGACGTGGCAAGTTCGGCGAATTCTTCGCGAGACGCTTCCAGGTCGACAGGATGATCGATTCCTGATTGATCAACGCTGGATGATTCAGCTCTGCGACTTCCACGCCAAACATCAATGTGCACGAGAAGCGCGTTGTCTCCAGTATCGGGGCGTTCAAACAATTGTGCGATAAACTCCTAGGCTTGCACCCGAAACTCGGTTAGAACAGGAACTCAGGTCACTTTCTCAGCTACTTCTTCTTCACCGGGAATGGCGATCTTGACAGGCCGACTTGGCACCACAGTTGAAATCGCGTGTTTGTAAACCATTTGGTTGACTGTATTTTTTAGCAGCACAACAAATTGATCGAACGATTCTATCTGCCCCTGTAGTTTGATCCCGTTGACCAAATAGATAGACACGGGTACCCGCTCTTTACGCAATGCGTTTAAAAAGGGTTCCTGCAACGACTGCCCTTTCGCCATTTTATTTTATCCTTCTGAAGCGTCAGTAACTTTAAGAACAGCTGCGTTGCTTGGCGTCACGATTTTGTAACGCTGCGTAACACGCCTGCATCACCATCTGGAATAGCCTACTAATTGTGGACTGTCAATGCCTGCTGTGTCAACGTAGTTAACTGTAAAGTGTGCTTTCACTTCAACTGCTTAGCTAATTATAGTGCTTTTTGCGGTAGTCATTATCTCGTCACACCTGGCTCGTCACCAGTTCAGCTTCCGTTCAGCGAGTCCTGCCTAGACTGCATTCATCGTAAAACACAAGATAAGGAGAGAAACGATGGGTACACAAAAAACACACATTAGGCGAAAATCTGCAGTGTTACTTACCACCGCAATAACAGTCGCATTGTTCAGCGCACCGAGCGCAGCTCAAACGCAGGTTCGCCTGCAATCACAGACCGATACTGCGGCTTTTTCAGAAGGCTACAAGCTTTCCGTGGAAGACTGGAGCGCGCAAACGAAACAAGCGCAAGCTCACAGCAGCACACACTTTCACCACCAATCTCAGGACCGGCCACAAGTCTGGATAAGCGATATTGGAACGTTGTTATTTGATGACGCAGACGGCGACGGCTACCACGCCGGGTTCAGTATAACCATTGACGTGGATAGTGAGTATGGGGATACCGAGGTATACGCAAACATTTACCTGCAATCTGCGCTCGACCCGCTTGTGCTGCTGCATAAAACATCTCGATTTTCAATTTATGGTTCAACGATCGGTGATGAGTACCGAATCGACACAGAGCTTAGAAATAATTTTGCCGCCGGCGAATATGACGTGATGGTTGATATTCATGATGCCTGGTCTGATCAGTTACTCGATACCGCAAATGCGCGAGGTTTTTCTAATTTGAGCGGCTTGCCATTGGAATCCGGGGAGCAAAATCAGTCGCAGGACGATCAGCAAAACGATGTCCTTGAGATCGGTTCAGATGATGTAATCGTGACCGAGTACGCAGGTGCGTTTCATCCGCTGGTACTAATGACCCTGTTTGTTGGATGGATAGCTAGGCGACGGCTTGGCTAATCAGCCTATAATGCCTGCTGGACAAACCCAAACTGGCCGCACCTGCAGGGCGCGGCCGTACCAGCCGGAGAGCAACGGTAATGAGTCAGTACAAAAGCGATTTTCAACGTGCAAAAGAGTCGCCCGACAAATTCTGGATGGAGGCTGCAAAGCAAGTTCACTGGGATAAATTCCCCGACGTCGCACTCAATACTGAAAAATCGCCATTTAACCGGTGGTTCGAAGATGGTCAGATCAACGCTTGCTACAACGCACTTGACGTTCATGTAGAGAACGGCCGCGCAGAGCAGGCAGCCCTCATATACGACAGCCCAATCACTGACAGCAAACGATCAATGACGTATCGGGAACTGCGCGATGCAGTTGCGCTGTTTGCAGGAGCGATAGCGGCAACCGGTGTAACCAAAGGTGATCGCGTGCTGATTTACATGCCGATGATCCCTGAAGCCATAGTTGCTGTTCTTGCGTGTGCCAGGCTGGGTGCTGTTCATTCGGTGGTTTTTGGCGGATTTGCAGCTAAAGAACTGGCTGTTCGCATCGACGATTGTGAACCAAAACTTATTGTTAGTGCATCGTGCGGAATTGAGCCTGCCAGAGTCGTTGAATACAAACCGCTGCTGGATAGTGCAATCGAATTGGCCAAATACAAAGTACCTCGCTGCATACTTTATCAACGCGAAGCCGTCACCGCGACTTTAAACCCTGGGCGCGACATCGACTGGCAAGACGCAGTAGACGCTGCAACTCCAGCCGACTGCGTGCCAGTTAACGCCAACGACCCACTTTATATCCTCTACACATCAGGCACAACCGGCGAACCCAAAGGTGTTGTACGAGATACCGGTGGCAGTGTTGTGTCGTTGAAGTGGAGCATGTGGAACATCTATGGTGTTGAACCCGGTGATGTTTACTGGGCAGCATCAGATATTGGCTGGGTCGTCGGGCATTCATACATTATTTACGGACCACTTTTTCATGGTTGTACGTCGATTTTATATGAAGGCAAACCTGTTGGAACGCCAGACGCCGGTGCATTCTGGCGGGTCATAAGCGAACATAAAGTGAGTGTTTTGTTCACCGCACCAACGGCTTTTCGAGCGATTAAAAAAGTTGATCCAAACGCGGAATTTTTAAAAAAATACGACATGAGTCATTTTCGCACTCTGTTTCTGGCCGGAGAACGCTGCGATCCGGACACGCTTGAGTGGGCACAGAAAAAACTGGGTGTTGATGTTATCGATCATTGGTGGCAAACCGAAACTGGCTGGGCAATTTGTTCTAACTGTATGGGCATCGAAAAAATGCCTGTAGTATCGGGTTCTCCATCCGTACCGGTTCCGGGCTATAACCTTGAAGTGCTGAACGAAAATGGCGAGCCTGTAGCCGCTGGAGAAATTGGTGCACTTGCGATTAAATTGCCATTGCCTCCAGGCACATTCACCACGTTATGGGATGCACCAGAACGCTATGAAAGCGCGTACTTCGATACATTCAAAGGTTATTACGAAACCGGCGATGCCGGGTATGTAGACGAAAACGGCTATGTGTTTGTTATGGCTCGAACCGATGACGTCATCAACGTTGCCGGACACAGACTCTCCACCGGTGCTATCGAAGAGGTGCTGGCCGGACATCTCGACGTTGCAGAATGCGCCGTGATGGGTGCCGCCGATGACTTGAAAGGCCAGCTTCCTATTGGTCTTGTGATTGTTAATGACGGCTGTACTCGCGATCACAAAGATATTTCCGATGAACTCGTCAAGCGCGTGCGGGATCACATTGGACCTGTTGCAGCATTCAAATCAGTTGCCATTGTGGCTAAGCTGCCAAAAACTCGATCGGGAAAGATGCTGCGCTCCACAATGCGATCAATTGCTGATTCAGCAGAGTGGAAAATGCCAGCAACAATTGAAGATGCCAGCGCACTTGATGACGTTACCGATGCACTAAAACAAATGGGTTACGCTGACAAATCATGACAACAATTGCTTCAGTTATTGGTGAACAACGATGCACGATGCTCACATGATTGGCCGATTGAATCATGTGGCACTGGTTGTTACAGATCTTGCCACTGCAACATCAACTTACCGCGACATTCTTGGCGCACAGGTGTCCGAACCTCAAGCACTCGTCGAACATGGGGTCACCGTGGTGTTCGTCGATTTGCCCAATACTCGAATTGAGCTGCTGGAACCACTAGGTGACGGCTCCCCGGTGAGCCGATTTCTGGAGCAGCATAAACATGGCGGCATACACCACATCTGTCTTGAAGTGGACGATATAGAAACTGCTGCATCAGATTTGTTGGCCAAAGGTGCCCGTATTCTTGGCGATGGCAAACCCAAAATCGGCGCTCACGGTAATCCAGTACTATTTCTCCATCCAAAAGATTTTCACGGTTGTCTGCTGGAACTGGAACACGTCGGCAGCTAAAGCTGTTCCGGCTTCACCCATTTTTGGTAGTTTTACCTTGCCTGTTGGCCATTAGGGTATTACCTTTACAACTGGCGCTTGTATTCAGGCTGCCAGAGTTCCCGTAAGAGTCTGTCACCAACAAGTATGAACACGCCTTCAACCAACAATCCAAGTCTTCTGAATCTTAGTGATCAGTCCGTTTATACGCTGGAGCAAACCACTATTGTCGGCCGACACGAAGATTGCAATATGGTGCTCAACTCTGAGCGCGGTGCGTCCAGAAAGCATGCACGAATTACCGTTGAAAATGATGCCACCATATTAATGGATTTGGGGTCGCTCAATGGCACGATGGTAAACGGTCGGGAAATCAGTCGAGCCGTTCAACTAAGCGATGGCGACATTGTCGTATTCGATGAGCAGGAATACCGGTTTGTCAGTCCGGATTCATCATCACAACATTCAAGTGACAACGTCACTGTCATTGCAAACAAAGATGAGATTGGTCGTCCGGAGAGCATCAAGCCGGCGATTCGAATTGTTGATACACCATCTGCACAGCCAGAAATTTCATCTTTCGACGACACCGAAGCCTGGGAGATTCCAGCAACTTCACGTCCCGGTGGTGATGCAGTTACGCCGAAACGATTGCAGGTAAAAAATAACCGGTTGAACCGCACTAAACGAACTCGTCCTGCGTGGACGAATTGGGCAGTGATCGCTCCACTGCTTATACTAATAGTGCTGGTCGCTTTTTACTTTGCCTATACTGCCGGTTTCTACGCGGCCACATCAGGCAACCCGACCGACTCACAATGACAGAATCCGCAATCAGAGCGATAGCTGGATTAACCGATGTTGGACAGATTCGACAGGTAAACGAAGACGCTCTGCTAATAAACAATGACGTGCAGCTGTACGCTATCGCAGACGGTATGGGTGGCCATGGCTCAGGCGATGTAGCCAGCCAACTGGCGGTCAACACCTTACAAAGTTGCATCACATCTGATGCCGTGTCCAAAGCACTCGCTCACAAAGACATTTCTGACAAGCAGGCACAAGGACTCGTGTACCAGTGCATCGTTGATGTAAATCAGCGTATTTATCGCGAAAACGTGAAAAAAGGCCACCCTGATGGCACTGGTATGGGCACCACACTGGTTGGTTTTTGTGTGTTTGGAGATGCGCAACGGGCCATCTCGTTCAATATTGGTGATAGTCGGCTATATGAATACCGAGACGCAAACCTTGCGCAGCTAACAACAGACCACACGATGTACCGTGACTGGGAGGAAAATGGCAGGATTGGCCCTCCTCCGCCGCGCAATATCATTCTGCGAGCGATTGGACTGTTTGCCGATATTGATATCGATATGGATATTTTAGTATTGGACCCTGAAGCAACCTATCTTATCTGTTCAGACGGACTTACCGGTATGATCTCAGATGAGCAAATAGCCAGCATCCTGGCTCGCCCTGATAGCGTGCAGTCCCTAAATGATGCACTGGTTCACAATGCTAACGAACATGGCGGTACCGACAATATAACAGTCGTGACACTGGCACCGTCGCATAAAAATTGATTTTTCATCCGGGGTGCAACCTTTTTCAAGGCTTGCACTCGTATACTGGCAATTCGCATTGACGTCATTTGAATCGGTATGACATTATTTTTTGTTTTGGCTTGCCTGCTGGTTGTTGCAGGTCTGGTAGCAATCCTTCCCAGCGCACTCAGGTCTGGCCATGCTCAAGGCAATTCCGCCGGGCAAGAGTTTAATCAGCTGGAAACCAATATCACTATTGCCAAAGAGCGACGCAATAGTCTGCAGCGTGCGCTGAACGATGGCGTGATCGATCAAGCTACTTACGAAACCGAACGTGCCGATCTGGAAAACGCTCTGGCACTCGATCTCTCAGCAGAACAAAAACATCAGGAAACATCTCGCAGCGGCATTGTAGTTGCCGGACTCATCGCTTTGTTTTTACCCATTGCTTCAGGTGCGTTGTATTTACACCTGGGCACGCCAAAGGCGGTGGATACTGACATCATGCACCAGCAAGCGCTGGCTGCAAAACAACAGCAAGAACAATCAAACACACCACCGGCTCTGGCTGAACTACTCCCTAACCTTGAGAAAAAACTCGAAGCCAATCCGGACGATCGCGATGGCTGGAAACTGCTGGGTAAAAGTTATCTGACCATTGGTGAGTTTTCAAATGCCAAACGGGCGTTGCTGCGTGCCTACGATTTGGAAAAAGCCGATCCTGATGTATTGGCACAACTAGCCGAAGCTACAGCAATGGAACGCGACGGTGACCTGTCCGGCAAAGCATCTGAGTTTCTGGACGATGCGCTGGCGCTAGACCCCGAACATCAACAAAGCCTGTGGCTCAAAGCGATTGCCAGTCAGCAGGCCGGCAACCACGAAGATGCCATTACTCGCTTTGAAGCTTTACGTGCAGGTGTTGCCGGCAATGCCAGCGCACAGCAAAGTATTGATGAAATGCTGAATCAGTCTAAACAGGCAATGGGGTTGAGTGTGGAGCCTGCAGGCAATACTGAGCAAACTCGTGAAGCTGCGACCAGCGCCTCAAACAACACGAACGCCTCAAACACAGCTGGTGCAACATTGACTATTAATGTTGCACTTACAGATGAGGTTATAGCCAATACAGAACCTGACGAGGCCGTATTCATTTTCGCGCGGGCCAGCAACGGACCACCAATGCCATTAGCGGTGTCTCGCCACACAGTTAGTGAGTTACCCATTACTGTTGTTCTTGATGACACAATGGCGATGATTCCGGCAATGACACTAAGCACATTTCCAAGCGTCACTGTCGGTGCTCGTGTTTCGAAAAGTGGCAATGCGATTGCTCAGCCAGGAGATTGGTTTGTTGAACAGAACGATGTGGTAATTGCTGAAACAGGCGAACTTAGCCTGACAATTAATCAGCAGAAGTAAGCCTGTCTGGCAGCTCAGCTGCGTTAACTTCGCAGCTCATCAAAAAATTTCTTCACACCACCCAACCAATGATGGGCCTGCGGACTATGCTTGTGCGCATTCGGACCACTAATGGTTTCATGAAAAGCCATCAGAAGTTCACGCTGCTCTTTAGTCAGATTAACCGGCGTTTCGACGCGCACTTTGCACATCAAGTCACCGACTGCTCCTCCGCGCACCGGCTTCACACCTTTGCCTCGTAAACGAAAGACCTTATCGGATTGAGTTCCTGCCGGTATTTTCAGTTTCACACGACCATCAAGTGTGGGTACCTCTAATTCACCACCAACGGTTGCGGTCGCAAAGTTAATCGGTACGGTACATTGCAGGTCAGCATTGTCACGCGTAAACAGCTCATGATCTTTGACACCTATAGCAACATACAGATCTCCGGGAGGACCACCGTTCTCACCGATCTCGCCTTCACCAGACAATCTGATTTTGTCACCGGTGTCTACGCCGGGAGGAATTTTGACCGAGAGTTTCTTTTCTTTGTTTGACCTACCATGGCCACGACATTTCGGACATGGGTCGGTGATGACCTTGCCCTTGCCGCGACATGACGGACAGGTCTGTTGAACCGAGAAGAAGCCTTGCTGCATTCTTACTTGCCCAACACCATGACAAGTCGGGCAGTTTCCAGGACTGGTTCCACGCTTTGACCCACTGCCCTCACAGGCATCACAAGCAACCGAACTTGGCAGAGTGATCTCCGTGGTGACACCGGCAACAGCTTCTTCCAGGGTGATATCGAGGTTGTACTGTAGATCGTCTCCACGATAAACACGTGGGCCTCCGCCAGCACCTCCGCGGGCGCGACCACCACCACCACCACCAAAGATATCGCCAAACACGTCGCCGAAAATATCATTAATATCAGCGCCCCCAAATCCACCACCACCACCAGGCTGGTTGTTTACACCTGCGTGGCCAAACTGATCATAAGCTGCACGCTTTTGCGGATCTTTGAGAACCTCAAATGCCTCTTTGGCTTCTTTGAATTTTTCACTGGCAGCGTCATCGTCCGGATTTCTATCCGGATGATACTTCATGGCGAGACGGCGATAGGCCTTTTTCAGCTCAGCATCACTCACATCACTCGAGACACCTAGAACCTCATAATAGTCGCGATCTGCCATGCTATTAAATCTTTACCTTAAGTCTTTCTTGAACGAAAACGAGCCAACCCAAACGCAAAGGTTCAGATTGGCTCATCCTGCAGATGGGTATGTACCGTTACGAAGCTTTGTCGTCTTTAACTTCTTCGAACTCTGCATCAACTGCATCATCAGCTGCTGCCGATGCACCACCATCAGCGGCCTCTTCACCAGCAGGCGCTTCATCGCCGGGCTGTTGCTGACTGTATGCACGCTCAGCAAGCTTACCGGTCACTTCACTTAATGCAGCCAATTTAGTTTCAATGGCTTCCTTGTCATCACCACTGACTACCGCTCGCAGATCATCAAGCTTTGCGTTAATATCGCTGCGCTCATCATCTTCAATCTGATCTGCAAGGTCGGTCATTGACTTCTCAGTCGCATGAATCATTTGCTCAGCTTGATTACGCGTATCAATCATCTCTTTCATTTTTGCATCATCGGCCGCGTGCTCTTCTGCATCGGTTACCATCCGCTGAATTTCTTCATCCGATAAGCCACTTGATGCCTTGATAACAATCGATTGAACTTTGCCAGTCGCTTTATCTTTGGCCGATACATTCATTATGCCGTTTGCATCGATATCGAAAGACACCTCAACTTGCGGTACACCACGTGGCGCAGGCGGAATATCTGCCAAATCGAACCGACCTAATGATTTGTTACCACCGGCAATCTCTCGCTCACCCTGCAATACATGCACAGTAACAGCCGTTTGATTGTCATCCGCTGTTGAAAATACTTGCTGTGCCTTCGTCGGAATAGTGGTGTTCTTGTCGATCAGTTTCGTCATCACACCACCAAGCGTTTCAATGCCCAGTGACAGAGGTGTTACATCAAGCAGCAATACATCTTTAACCTGACCACCCAGCACACCGCCCTGGATAGATGCACCAATAGCAACGGCTTCGTCCGGGTTCACATCTTTACGCGGCTCTTTACCAAAAAAGTTCTTAACCACTTCCTGAACTTTAGGCATCCGGGTTTGACCACCAACCATGATCACATCGTTGATATCTGAAACACTCAAACCAGCGTCTTTCATGGCAATTCGACACGGCTCGATGGTGCGCTGTACGAGATCTTCAACCAGAGCTTCAAGTTTAGCGCGAGTTACCTTGATATTAAGGTGTTTCGGGCCAGATGCATCGGCAGTAATGTACGGCAGATTTACATCGGTCTGCTGGGTACTGGACAATTCTATTTTGGCCTTCTCCGCACCTTCTTTCAATCGCTGTAGTGCCAGCGGATCGGTGTGCAAATCTATACCGCTTTCCTTTTTGAATTCATCTGCAAGGTATTCAATAAGCCGGTTATCGAAATCCTCACCACCAAGGAAAGTGTCACCGTTAGTCGACAACACTTCAAACTGGTGCTCGCCATCGACCTCAGCAATTTCAATGATGGAAATATCGAACGTACCACCACCAAGATCATAAACAGCAATCTGACCGTTACCACGTTGCTTGTCCATCCCGTAAGCAAGTGCTGCAGCGGTTGGCTCATTGATAATGCGCTTCACATCAAGACCGGCAATTTTGCCTGCGTCTTTTGTTGCCTGACGCTGAGAATCGTTAAAGTAAGCAGGCACAGTTATAACCGCTTCACTGACTTCCGAGCCAAGATATTCTTCAGCCGTCGATTTCATTTTCATCAGGATACGGGCTGCCACTTCTGGTGGAGCCATTTTCTCACCAGCTGCTTCCACCCATGCATCACCGTTATCAGCCTTAATAATCTTGTACGGCACAAGTTTGATGTCTTTTTGTACCGCGTCCTCTTCGAAGCGACGACCAATCAATCGCTTGACCGCGTACAAAGTATTTTGAGGATTAGTGACAGCCTGACGCTTAGCTGGTTGGCCGACAACGACTTCACCATCGTCGCCAAACGCGACGATAGACGGAGTGGTGCGATCACCCTCTGAGTTTTCGATGACCCTAGGCTTACCGCCTTCCATCACCGCGACACACGAATTCGTCGTGCCGAGGTCAATTCCTATAATGGTTCCCATGAGCTTTCTGCCTTTAAACAATACTAAAATTGATAATGAAGACCCTTAACAAAGGCATCTTCTTCTGATGACTCTCAACCTGTGGCATCCCACAGCAAATTCAATAGTTTGGGATATTTTTTCGACCCCAAAGAAACAATCCGTTGCACACCCGACAAAATCACCTGTTACGGGCGGTGTTATTTAGCAACCATCACCAATGCCGGCCTGATCAGACGGTCATTTAACGTGTAGCCCTTTTGCATAACACTAGCCACCGTATTAGGTTCTTTGCCCTCCACCGGCTGCATCGACATAGCCTGATGAAATTCCGGGTCAAATTTCTCATCAACCGGATTTATTTCAACAATATTATATTTTTCAAGAGCTTGTGCCAACATTTTCAGAGTCAGTTCTGACCCTTCAATGATTTTGGATGGTTCGGCATCAGCCCCGGTCGCCGCTAGCAAGCCCATTTCCAGACTGTCTTTTACCGGCAGCAAGTCGATCGCAATTTTCTCCAGAGCGAATTTATGCGCTTTGGTGACATCGTTCTGAGCCCGCTTGCGTTGATTTTCCATTTCCGCCTGTAATCGGAGCAATTGGTCTGCATGATTGGCGACTTTCGCTTCAGATTCGCCAAGCTGAGCTTGAAGAATAGACACTTCATCGCCACCAGCTACCGGATCAGCTTCTCCTGCGCCGTCACCAGCCAGCGGATCGCCCTCCATACGCTGATCACCGAAACCAAGCGGGTCATCCCCGCCATTCATGGCTTTGGCAATGGCCTCATCAGCAGCGCTCTGTGCGCTTGCAGCACGATCGATGTCGTTTGGCTGTGGACTGGCTGATGCATCATTGGCAAACGTGCTTGCAGAGCCATCTACAACACCGTCGATGGCGTCATCAGCTGCTGCATTGGTCTCTTCGGGCTTGTCTGCGTTGGCAGACAAATCACCTTCCAGCGGCTTGTCGCCACCACTTTCTTCAGAATCTTTTTTGACGTCTTTCTCGGGCGTCATGTGCTCTCCAGGATCAGGCATTTGTAACTTACTAACAATAGCTTACAAATTTGCAGGTTAAACATTAATGGGCATTTTTAATAAGTACTAAATGCGAGAGTTCAAGGCCGCACTCAATAATTTTGATGCGATATCGACAACCGGGATAACCTGGTCATAAGCCATGCGCTTTGGACCGACAACGCCAAGCACTCCCAGTACCTTGCCATCTGTTTCATACGGGGCGCTCACCAGGGAACACTCACCCAATGCGTCATAACCGGATTCCCGGCCAATAAATATTTGCACACCATCAGCCGACAGGCATTGTTCCATCAAATGATAGATATCCCGTTTGCTGTGGAAAGCATCAAAAAGCTCTTTAAGCGTTTCCATGTTGCTCAGATCGGCATGACGCATCAGATTTGTTTCGCCGGCAACAATCATGTTTTCGTCTTGCTTCTGATCAGTGCTGTCAAACACCTCTCCAGCTACATCGATCATGAACTGCATAGATTTACTCATCGCATCGCGACTATGTTGCAGTTCCGCACGTATTAAATCGCGTACTTCCTGCAGGGACTTGCCCAGATACTCCGCATTAAGCTGGCGTGAAAACGACTCAAGCTCATCTTTTTGATAATCACGATCGACATGAATAATGCGATTTTGTACTTCACTGTCACTCATGATCAAAATGGCCAGAATGCGTTTGTCTGACAATGGCAGAAACTCTACTTGCTGCAAGGCTTTACCTTCATGCTTCGGCACCGTGACCATACCAGCCATGCGGGTAAAACCAGACAAATAACTTGACGCTGTTTTTACCAGACCTTGCTCGGTCAGCTTCGGGTCGAGAGCGGTTCGAAAGTCGCTGATGGTTTTATCATCAAGCTGGCGAACTTCGAGCATGGTGTCAACAAAAACCCGCCATGCTTTGGAGGTTGGTATGCGGCCAGCCGAGGTATGTGGAGATTTGAGTAACCCCATTTGCTCCAGGTCACCCATGACGTTGCGTACCGATGCCGCAGAGATATCGATACCCGGCATACGTGACAGAGTGCGCGACCCTACGGGCTGCCCGTCGGTAATATAATGATCGACCAGCAGTTTTAGAATGCGCTGCTCTCGTTCACTGAATTCGATGTCCATCTTCGCTGTCATGGCACGGTTTTACGTCCAATTCTTTGAGTTCGCACAGGTTGCCCAATATAACGATAAACTAGGGATCCTAGGTACTTTATTCAACCACTTTGCAACTAACTATGCCCCGTAAAAATACGCAATCAGTACAAGTTGGCCAAGTGCATATTGGCGCAGGGTCGCCTATTGTAGTCCAGTCAATGACTAATACCGACACCGAGGACGCAATTCGCACCGCCGCCCAGGTTGCAGATCTGGCCAAAGCCGGGTCAGAACTGGTGAGAATTACCGTTAATACCATCGCTGCTGCACAAGCCGTACCGGAGATTCACGAGCGACTGCAGAAAATGGACCTCGATGTACCGTTAGTAGGAGATTTTCACTTCAATGGACACAAACTCCTGGCTTCAGTACCTGAATGTGCGCAAGTACTGGCCAAATATCGCATAAATCCGGGTAATGTCGGGCGTGGCAGCAAACGCGATGAGCAGTTCGCACAAATGATAGAAATTGCCATAAAGAACAACAAACCGGTGCGTATTGGCGCTAATTGGGGCAGTCTCGATCAAGATTTGCTGGCAAAACTGCTCGACGACAATGCAGCAGCAGCCAATCCCAAACCGCTGGACTTTATCAATCGGGAGGCCGTCATAACCTCGGCGTTGGAAAGTGCGCAACGTGCGGAAGAACTTGGGCTATCGAAGGATAAGATCATCATTTCCTGCAAAATGAGCCGGGTACAAGATCTTGTTCAAGTCTATGAGACTCTGGCCAATCGCTCCGACTATTGCTTGCATCTGGGTTTGACCGAAGCGGGCATGGGGTCAAAAGGAATCGTAGCCTCCACAGCAGCGCTGGCAATATTGCTGCAACAAGGCATAGGCGACACCATACGCATTTCACTGACACCTGAACCTAATGGCGATCGAACCCGTGAGGTTATTGTTGGGCAGGAAATACTGCAAACCATGGGACTGAGATCGTTCACGCCCATGGTAACTGCATGCCCCGGCTGCGGCAGAACCAGCAGCACGTATTTTCAGGAACTTGCCAATCGCATACAAACCTATCTGCGCGATAGCATGCCGGATTGGAAAGCCAGGCATCCGGGCGTTGAAGATATGTCAGTAGCGGTTATGGGCTGTGTCGTCAACGGACCAGGAGAAAGCAAGCACGCTAACATCGGTATCAGCTTGCCGGGTACGGGCGAACGACCTACCGCACCGGTCTACATAGATGGGGAAAAATCCGTGACTCTCAAGGGCGATCATATAGCTGAGGAATTTCAGAGCATCGTCCAACAATATGTTGAGTCCCACTACACAGCTAACTGATCAAAGCTCTGCAGCAAGAAACCGCTACCGGACACAAAATATCCTCCTTATCACCGCATGACTACAACTGCGCCCTGGTTTGTTCTGCCAGATCAACCGGATATCAACCCACCGGTGGTTGTGGTTGGCGCTGGTCTTGCGGGTTGTCATGTTGCCTATGAACTTGCCACGCGTAATATAAAAGTATTGCTGCTCGACGCTGGCAACCGCATCGCTGGAGGTGCATCGGGCAACTCAGTTGGTATTGTTAAACCGTTTGTAACAAGAAATCCCGGCCTTGCGGATCAGTTCTATGCGGCAGCATTCAACTTCCTGTTGCACAGGCTAGACACGAACGCAGCGCTGTGTAACAAGGTCACGTTCAATGCCTGTGGTGTTATGCAATTGCTCGAGCGCAGCTATCCAGACAATCCAGCCTATCGAGTTTGCGACTCAGCGCAGGCCAGTCAAATTGCAGGATCGAACATTGACACTGAGGCACTGTTTTTTTCTCGCGGCGGCTACTTGAATCCCCATGCTTTGTGCACGGCCCTGATTGATCACATCAATATCGATGTGCAATTAAACGTTTCTGTAAAGCAGATGAAATACACCGACTCACACTGGCTGCTTGGCCTTGCTGCATCAGATAACGACTCGAAAAAAAGTAAGACGCTAAAATGTGGAACACTCATTCTGGCAAACGGCGAACAAATCAATCAATTCAGCCAAACCAGCGACCTGTCCATAACGGCTGCACGAGGCCAAACAAGTTGCTTCAAACTCAGCTCAACCAACAATCAACAGTTAAACACCATTGTCACTGGAAAACAGTATGCCATCCCTCAAGGCAACAGCGTAGTTGTTGGCGCAACGTTTTCCAGAGAGGTTAAAAATCGTGCACTTAGGAAAAGTGATCATCATAAAAATCGCACTGGCCTGAAAACACTGTTGCCATCGTTAAACTTTAACGACGAAGCTGCGTCCGGGTTTTGCGGTATTCGCGCAACGACTCCCGATCGATTGCCAATCGTTGGCCCTGTGCCAGATTTTGCCGCATTCATACATGACTACAAACTGATAAAACACGGATTACCTGCTAATCGATTTGATAATGCGCGGTACCAGAAAAACCTGTTTGTTATCGGTGGGCTTGGTTCACGAGGCATAGTCAGCGCTCCCTACTGCGCTAAGTTATTAGCAAAACATATTTGCCAGGCACGCATCTGTTTGGATACGGATGCTGAAGCAAATCGGCACAGTCTTTCTGTCTGGCCCGAGGTTTTGCACCCAGGCAGATTTATTATTCGGGCGCTCAAGCGCGCTTGATAACTAACACGTTACACACAATGATAGAACGCTCCTGCTTCGCCAATGGCTGACTCAGGCCACACATACTTAAAAACTATGTTAAACAGCGTTACACACAATTGAATATCTAATGAAAGAAGCCGTTATCGGTATATGCAAGTAAGTAACGTCACGGATTATTCAACTGGTTAATGTCTCAATCAACCGACAATGTCAACAGCATAGTTAACGATAAGTTAGACACTGTCGAAGAACTTGCTGCACTAAGGCAACAGCTCAAGCAACTTGAGTTTAAGTACACATCTCTCAAAGAACATACAAGTCAATTAAGTGCGCTTGGCAATACTGCGTCAGAAATGATGAAGCAAGACTCTCTGGACAATCTGCTGCAATTTATAGCTGACGAAATCGTGAGTTTGAGTAGCGCCAACGGAGCTTATATGCACATGGTGCATGAGACTGAAGATTACCTGCTTGTTGTCGCCTCATGTGGCATGTTGAAAGAACAGTTGATGGGCAACACACGCAAGCGTGGCATAGGCTTATCTGCCCAAGCCTGGGACACAGGAAAATATCAATACACCGACAGCTTTAACCAAAATTACAATCAGGTGGTCGTTTTCCCGGAAGAACTAAAAGCAGCAGCAATTCCATTTTCTTTCTCCGGTAAAATTTCTGGCGTAGCCTTTGTCACTGCATCAATTAATGACGATTTATTCTCGCAAATTCCACTGCTCGAGGAAATCGGGAAAATAGCTTCGCTAGCCATATTCTACACAGAGCAACTCGAATCACAAACTAAAGAACTACAACGCACAAAAGCGCTGAGCAGGCTTGGCACCACCTTGTATCAATCTACCGATTGGGACACTATTTTGCATAACGTCAGTGCCCATATGTTCGAAATATTCGATATCGATTGCGTTAGCGTTTATCAGGAATCTGCGCAAGAAGGCGAATTGAAAACACACGCCAGACACATCAAAGTAGACGAGGCAATTCAAACGAGTCACACGACTATTGAGACCCTCTCAAAGCGAAGCATCAGTTATTGGTGTTTTGAAAATAATGAGTTTGCGCAAGTTAATCGTCATGTCAAAGACCCTCGAGAATCAGTTCAGGTACACAACTATCGCAAGGAAAACAGCGTTGGTAGTACAATGTGTATTCCCATAACCTATCAGGAAAAACCGTGGGGTGTTCTCGTCGTCTACAAGCACGTAAATAAACGGAATTTTGACGAGAACGACTCGAATGCACTGCACGCAGTAGCAAGTCAGTTGTCCACCGCCATGCAAAGAAACAGCCTGCTAACAAAAGTGCAACATCAGGCGTATCACGACAGTTTGACACAATTGCCAAACCGACGAAGTTTCGAAAAACACTTCGCTAACAATATTGCCTCCGATAAAACCAATGAATACGCCATTTTATTTTGCGATCTGGACGGGTTTAAAAATATCAATGATAGTCATGGACATGACGTGGGCGATGCAGTTTTAACTATCTGTGCTGAACGAATGGTCAGTTGTATTGACGACAAAAACTACCTTGCCCGTATGGGTGGAGATGAGTTCGCGGTGCTGATAAAACTGAACGATTCTGATCAACACATTGATCTTGTTGCCAAACAACTTGTTGAACTTCTGAGCCAGTCCATACATGCAAATGACCTGCGATTGCAAGTTGGAGTCAGCATTGGTGTTAGCTTCTACCCCAAAGACGGCAACAAATTTTCTGAACTACTTAATCATGCCGATGTTGCTATGTATCAAGCCAAACTTGGCGGTAAAGGAAAAATTCAGTATTTTAATAGTAAAGACGCCGATGAAATTCGTCATAAAAACGAAATGCGAGCCGAACTTCCAGTCGCGCTGGCAGAAAATCAGTTCGAACTGTGGTATCAACCACAGACTTGTTCCGACAGCTTGATCGTTACCGGCGTAGAAGCTTTAATTCGCTGGAACCATCCAACTAAAGGTATGATATCACCGTTCAAGTTCATACCTGTCGCTGAGGAATCTGGCTTTATTGATGCACTTGGTATGTGGATAATGGAAGAAGCTATAGCCATGCTTGGCTCGGGTAACTTGTCCGGCAATTCTGAATTGCATATGGGTGTCAATATCGCGCCCCCACAATTTCTCGACCCGGAATTTTCATCCAAAATATTATCTCTATTGGATAAATACGACGTTGAACCAGACCAATTAAAGGTTGAGATTACAGAAAGTTTTATTATGAACGACAGAGACACGGTCGTTATGCATTTGAAAAACTTGAGGGATAAAGGTGTTCTGGTTGCAATCGATGACTTTGGTACTGGCTATTCCTCACTGAGCTATTTGCAAGATCTGCCCGTTGATATATTGAAAATCGACCGATCTTTCGTAAACAAGCTGAACGAGACCAACTATGACAAATCCATTGCTGCAAGCATCATAGCCTTGGCAAACAGTCTTGGGTTGGCCACCATAGCTGAAGGCATAGAGACCGAAGAGCAGCTTAACTATATCAACAAGCTTGGATGTACGCTCATTCAGGGATACTACTACTCAAAACCAGTTCCGGCAGACGAGCTGCCAGCAGTTATAGCTCGAATTGAAGGCATCAACAATTGGCCATTAAAAAAATCTGCTTAAAATCTTTTCGCACATTGTCCTAGCGAAATGCAGCTGCACCATGCCAGCGTTTGAATGCTATGAGCTCTCTTGTTGTCTCGTCAATCTGGACGGCGTATTGCAACCAAACAGCCTTGTATTTAGGACGTTCAAAAAAGAACCCGGCGATATACCATTTTTCATTGGAAGGCAGTGCTGATCCTTCCCAGACTACATCGTTTTTCCAGATGTACCCGTTGTCCGTCAAGTTAGCCATATCGTACATAACACCTGAGCGTGACATGACCTGTCGCTTGATGTCCCAGCGTTGATCCAGCGTTAACGCATCAGCAACATCTACCGGCTCCTCAGCTAGCAGATTGACCGTGTAACCAGCACTAAATACGAAAATGATAATTAACGCACACAAACGAACGTTCATCGCAACAAGCTCCTGATGATAATAACTTCACTTCATGATAACGTCATATCAGGCTAGCATAGCAACAGCAGAACCACTAGTTGGTTAGTGCACAGTAAGTTGATCTGTTTTTTCCTGCACCAGTACCCACGGAGCGGTTACTACGCACCAGAATTGCGGCGCACGGCTAGTCCAGTCGCGCGCATCATCGTCGGATGCACGTGCAACTGATTGCTCATCCAGCCACATTTTAAGCTGTTCGGTATCGTCCCTTGCAAGGCAATCTGCAACTTCAAGCAAGTCTCTGCCAACCTCGACTTTAATAACCACACCTCTGGCAAAGTGTCGTACCAACTCGCCCCACCCTATAATCCCGGTTTCAAGGTTTAGTTTGTCCTCAACCGACAGTTCGGATTCATCATTCAAACTATCAGCAGGCAAGTGATCAGTGGGGTCCCGCTTGTCACCCATTAGCCTGGTTGCATCTCGGCGATAAACTGATTGGACCGTTCAATCGATCTATTCATCTGTTCAATCAGACGATCGATGTCACCTTCCAGATTAGTGAACGTACCTTTCAAAGAACCCACAGCCTGTGCATTCAGATTGTGTTTCAGGAACAATACATTATCACGAAACGTTTTTAGTACAGGGACCATACTACGTTCAGATTCCTGCATAGTAGCCAACATGTCTTTATAGCGAGCCTGAGTACTACGCAACTGATTCTGGCTATTTTGCTTTAAATTCGCGTCGGTGTACTCCTCGATCTCTTTCGCCCATTCAGCGAATAAATCTTCAGCGACCTCTTCAACGTCGTCAATTTCATTAGACACGTCTTCAGCAGCATCCTTACTGTCATCATATTCATCACTTAGCCGGTCGTAGGCTTTCTTTAGTCCTGTTTCTTCAATTTCGACTACTGATCCGAACCGCTCCAGTGCATCCTTGAATTGTTCCTGCGCATCTTGTTGAGCATCTCTCGCATCTTCCACATTGGCAACCAGAAGGTCACGCTTATGAATGCCTATTTTCTCTAGAGTGTTATATTTCACGGTACTGCAAGCCGACAACAGCAAACATGAAACGCTGGCGATGACAACGAATGATCGATTCATAATTGTGTATATTTCCAAAAACAGATTTGCTTACAAGTATACAAGCATCACAGAATTGCGTGAAGTTGTTGTGTGCCAGAGAACCTGGCACACACGATAATGATTAACGCAAATGCGGATTTGCAGTTCGGCGCACAAGCTCATCCCACAACTCAGCATTGCAATTTCCAGCCTTCACGTGTCCTTGCAAGTAACCATCACTGAGTTCATCCACCCTGGCAAGGTTACAGCGCCGCTCAATAGTTGACCAACGGCGTTCGTCACACACGTCTTTCTCAACAAACTCCTGTACGCAAGTCAATCCTGCTATCAAATCATCGGATGTTGACGAATTAGCCTGATTTGGCTGTGCAACAAAATCACCAGCCTTGCCCGCAGCTCTGGCAGCGTTACTTTCAATTACCATGGACGATAGCTTCTCGTTCATGTCATCGTTATCCAGGCAGTCGTCATCACCCGATAGAACCAGACTTTTGGAATCGAAGTCAGGCCCGTCGAATATTGTGGCTCTGTATCCCGGAGTCAGCTTGATTGACGATACGGTATTCTCACCGACGCGGGCGTTTTTTAATGCCTGCATATCATATCGACCAGCCGGTAGCTGAATGCTTGCACCTCTATAATTGCAATGCTGGTATAGGGTTGCAACAGGTGACGATGCGTTAGCATTGGCCTGTTTGCGCACCACTACAGAGCTGACGGCTTCATTGTAGCGACCTGACAGACAGGGATTGCTAGTATTGAGCATGCCAGAGTTGCCACGTTGAAAATCGTTAATAAACAAATCGATTTGATATCCGTCAGCAACTTGCACTGACGAAATTGAGTTGTTACTGATACCAAGTGCATTAAGATCAGCATTGTTGTATTCCCCTTCACCCAGCTGTGCCGATGTACCCTTGAATTCACATTCAGTGTAGAGCGTAGCGCCTGAAGCAATCTTTTTTGCCGGTGCCGCAGCCAGCGCTGAACCACCAGTGCTCAACACCGACAACGAGGTAATGCGATTCGCAAACGACCCGGTATCAATGCACTTGACATCACTTGCGGCTGACGCTGAGTCGCCACGAAGAAAATCATTTTCGTATACGGTGACACTCATGCCGTTGGGTACTTTTACAGAGGAGATATCATTGTTGCCTAAATTAAATTTCTTTAGCTGGGCAAGGTTGTAATCACCAACCGGTAAGCGCGCTGAACGTCCAGCGAATCCACAATCAGTAAAAACGGTGATTTGTTCAGATACGCTGGCAACGGGTTTCTTCGGGGCTAGCGTAGCTGTTCCAAAGGCATCGGCTACTTTGCTTCCAAAACCTTCAACAACAGCGGTGCTCTTTATCGACAACGAGCTGACAAGATTATCGAAGCCGTTGTTAGTAAGGCAGGCGTCAGAGTTTTCCAGCGTTCCGTACCGACCCTTAAATTCGTCATTTTCGTGCAAAGTAACCGAAAAACCCTTTGGAACCTTTACCGATGCGATCGCGTCTTCAGGAATACCGGCACCCTTAAGTTCAGCAGCGCTGTATTCCCCGACACCCAGCTCAACCCCTGGCCCTTTATAATTGCACTGACCGTAGAAAGTGACGTTCGAGAACGCCGAAAACGGCAAGAACAACAGCATAAGTCCAAATATCTTCTTCATTTCGATCTCCGAATATCGATCATAATTATTCTTGCCAAACGTGGTCAACTGAGGCTAATAAAGTACCACTATGTGTAGAGCTGAGGTACGTTCAGTTGCGCGTGCAATTGATTGCTCGCTTGTTCAGACAGGTTAAAGCCTTTGGCGAGTTGGTCCAGATAATCCGCTTCAGCCTTCGAGTCCAGGTTCACAGTCATTAACGACAAAACGTATACCTGTTGTTCCAGCCCGCGCGGAACGCTGCGAATGAATCCGGCGACATCGAGTGGAGCTTGCATTTCAGCCCGAATGAATGCGGCCTCCTCGGGTCCGATATCACCAAGCTTTCCAACGATTTTCTGCTGTTCCTGTTCATCCACGGCACCATCGCATTTGGCTGCGTTTACCATCGCCCGGATAAGCAAAGCTGCTTGATCAGTCTGCGCAGCAGAAACTTGTGGTTGCTGTGCATCAGGCGCTTGTTGACCCAAAGCCGAACCCAGCAATGCGCCCATGTCATCTCCGCCACTTTTTTGTGCTGCACCGGCACCAGCGCTCCCACCAAGCAGCGCACCTAGCAACCCACCTGCACCGCCTTGTTGAGCTCCGCCTTGCCCGCCTTGAAGTTGGCCAAGTAGATCGCCCAGGCCACCAGCCCCACCACCCTGCGCAGCGCCACCAAGCAAAGAGCCCAATCCACCAGCCCCACCTTTAGATAACGCTCCACTCAACATCATTTTGCCCAACATTCCAACTAGATCCATAACACAGCCTGCTTTTAGTTTATAAAATACCCACAGATACTAGCACGCACCATTAAAGTGCCTGGCTGTTGAGGAGCATGTCTTAACAAATGTTACTCTTGGCAAGTCACCTCTGTTGGGCTACGCATCTACTTTGCTATGAAAATTGAACAATTTATCCGTACGATACCGGACTATCCGAAAGAAGGTATTCAATTCAGAGATGTCACCACTTTGTTTCAGGATCCGCGAGGATTCAGAATGGCTATCGATATGCTTCTGCATCCATTTGCCGGTCAAACTATAGACAAAGTTGCAGCACTTGAAGCACGCGGATTTATTCTCGGTGGTGCGATCGCGCATCAACTCTCAGTTGGCTTCATTCCCATTCGCAAGAAAGGCAAATTGCCGGGAGACACTATGGAAGAGCAATACACTCTGGAGTACGGTGAAGCGACTATGGAACTGCACACCGATGCTTTTAACAAGGGGGAGCGCGTTTTGTTGGTAGATGATTTAATTGCAACAGGTGGCACCTGCGAAGCAGGTATCAAGCTGATTGAACGCGCAGGCGCAACTCTGGTTGGGTGTGCGTTTGTTATCGACTTGCCTGCACTTGGTGGCAGAAAACTGGTTGAGTCAATGGGTGTTGAGGTGCACACGCTATGCGAATTCGATGGTGACTAATCAGCATCATATCGCCTGGCAATATTCACAGCAGCGCGAACCGCATTGCGTACTGCTTTGTCTTTTTCGAGTTGAGATTTTTCTAACTTAGAACCAGTCTTCGATTTAACGCCAACTTCTCCATCGATTAATAGTGTATCCACGAATATTAACGGCCGAATTTTTGCCAGTGTTGCTGGCCCTATGCCGTGCACCTCCGTTAAAAGATCAAGCGTTTTAAAAGGCCCGTGCAGCTCTCGATAGGCAACAATGGCTTTGGCCTTTGCAGGTCCGATTCCTGGTAGCGCCTCTGCCAACAAAGCAGGGCTCGCTGAATTAATATCAATGGGCTGTGTCGCTGCAGGGAGAAAAGGCGAGTACATTAATCCCAGACACAACAGCGAACAAATTAATAAATACGAAAGATGGGTAAAACTGACACGTACATATAAGGATATTAAAAACACGATTGAACCTCCTTGTTCAATTTATTTGGTCTTTTAGTACAACCTGTATCCAACCCGTCGTTGGTTGAGCGGCTAGTCTAGCGTGATCTGTGCAAAGGTTTCAAGTAAGAGCATTTGCGTTAATCCCCGTATCATTTGATGAACGTGCATATCTCACAATCATTAGTATCGACAACTGGGTACCAAAAATTAAAGAAGCCATCCATAAATGTAATGGCTGTGCATATATTGGCAAGTTCAATCTGTCCATGGACATGCCCATGACAATGGTCCCCAGTATCAGAAAAGCCAGAAACCAGTTGAGTCGATGCAGCAACGCTGACGATGTGCGTGACACCAAATGCACAATGAGCCAACCGCTAAGCAATGACAACACGATGGCTGAATACTTATGGATGGAAAAGATGACTGGCAAATTGTCTATCCACAAATGCCGGTTAACGTAGTTACTTTGTTTAGCAATGAGATCTACCGCTTCTCGAACCTGAGTACCCAACACCAATTGCAAGAGACCGAGCACCATTGCCAGAATCATCAGCGGATAGGCTATTGTGGATAATCTATCTGTGTTGATTTGCTTGAGTCTTGGCCTGGCGGATCGGATGATAGCAGCAATGACCAGACCAACAATAACCTGCGCCAGCAGCATATGAATGGTTATTAAACCTGGATTCAAGTTACTGGCTACCACTCTGGAACCAAGCCAGCCCTGCACACCAACCAGTATGAACCCGGCCAACGCTAAGTGGGTTACCAGCACATCGTGTCGGCGAAAAGGCAGCGAGAAAAGCAAGGTAAGCAGAATAGTTAACCCGGTAAATACCCCAAGCAATCGGTTTAAATACTCAGTCCAGGTTTTACGAACATTAAAGCTGGTTTCCAGATAACCACGATCTGCATATATTTGTTGATAGTTGGCCGGCAACTGGGATTCACTGGTGGGCGGTATCCACTGCCCAAAACATGTCGGCCAGTCCGGGCATCCCATGCCCGCACCCGTTGCACGCACAATTCCACCAACCAGTATTAGTGCGTATATTGTGGCAATTGTCCCGCCGGCGAGCACCCAGAATCGGCGAGTTTTAATAGTTTCGGACATTGGTCTCAAAATGGCATTCCAATCAGTCTATTTTACGGTAAATACGCACTGCTGGACGCTATTTTCAGCTTTGTTCTATGAACTTTTCCTTCGAGCGCAGACTCTTAATTAACTATGAAGCTCCTACAGATGAAATTGTGGCTACCACTGACAACCGGTCTGCTCTTGTCACAAACGCTCTTTGCCAGCATTTCCGAAGAACCAATCAAGCCTTTTCCTGACAATACACTCGCAGGCTGGAAGGAGAAGTCCTTCGTTGGGAATACAAATTACGAACTCGTGAACGAGGCTAACCACACCGTACTCAAAGCACAGGCAAACAAGACTGCTTCGGTTTTATATAAAGAAGATGCCATTGATTTGACGAGCAGTCCCTGGCTGGAATGGTCGTGGAAGATCGACGCAGCTTATCTTGGTATTGACGAGAAAACGAAGGCTGGTGATGACTATCCAGCTCGATTATATGTCACCGCACAAGTAGGATTTCTTCCTTGGGAGACCATTGCAATCAACTACGTCTGGGCATCAGATCAGCCAGTAAATTCAGTATGGCAGAGCCCGTTTTCTGACAAATCAATGATGGTGGCGGTACAAAGTGGACAACAATTCGAGCGCACATGGGTCAGCCAGCGACGCAATGTCGCCGACGATTTTAAACAGTTGTTTAACGTCGATGTAAAACAGATCAGCGGCTATGCTGTTATGGTGGACGGAGACAACGCTTCGCAAGCGGGTACAGCGTATTTCGGCAACATCGATTTTCGCAAGTTTTGACAACCCGGTGCGGCAGAGCTTCGGATTTCGGCCGATATAGACACTGTAAACTTGCAAATTAATGAGAAATTAGTCACTAATTTCGTCAAAATGTGATCTGGCCGTCCAACGCACCACCCGGTCGCATAAACGCCCTGAATTGCTCAAGAGCCAACAATGATCACGCGCAACAGTGAATCCAAAAATTTCAAAGCGTTGAAAAAAATGCCGCTTGTGGAATCTATTGACGATGCACGTTGGGAGACGCTCAAACCGCACATTAGTTTCTCAGAGCTGGCAGTAGGCGAATCTCTGTTCACTGAAGGCAATCTAAGTGAAAACCTGTTTCTGGTTATGGACGGAGAACTGGAATTAACTTTGCCAGGCAGCGAATCCGCCACTAACTTCTATCTCCATTCTCGGCACAAAGGTGAAACAGCAGGCGATTTCGCCGTGCTCAATAGTGGTTCTCATTTGGTTACCGCAACCGCTGCAAAGGTCACCCGAGTGGCTCGGTTTCCTCGTTTTGCGTTCGAGCTTTTGGCCGATATCGATCCAAAAATCCTGGCGCATGTTTATGACACTGCCGCAGAACTTTCTCGCCGTGTCATGCTGGCACGAGTTTATCTCGATATGTTTAGTGATATCACCACCGAGGCAATGAACGACTTGCTCGATGGAACAGATATTCGTCACTACACAAGTGGCGAGGTTCTTATCGAAGAAGGTGATGAAGCCGATGGCTTGCACATTGTTATATCCGGTCGTCTGCAAGTAGAAACAGTCAACGACGAAAAAAATACCGTTGTTTTAGCAGAGGTTCGGGCACCAGAAACTGTTGGTGAACTGGCCCTGCTGTCAAACTCAGCTCGCTCAGCAACGGTTTACGCTATTCGCGAGTCTACCGTCGCATTCCTTAACAAGACATTGTTCGACAAATTAATAGCAAAGCAGCCGCACATGCTGATGCCACTATCGAAGCTTATTGTGCAGCGGCACATGGAAAGAACCAAACGGACCAGCAATAAAGTTAAAGATCAAACCATTGCCATTATTCCTTTAGACCGTCGTTTGCCGCTAAGGCGATTCCTGCATCAGCTGAAACGCGAAATGCGCACAATCGGAAATCCGCTGCTGCTTGATGCTCGCAGTTTCGATACCTTGTACGGCAAAAAAGGCGTTGCCCAGACCGATTTTTCTGATGTGTTTAATTCAGCAATCGCCGAGTGGCTGGATGACAAAGAAAACAGTTACCAGGAAATTCTTTATCTCACTGATCCGAGCCTGTCTTCATGGACAAAGCGGTGTATCAATCGTGCCGACAGGATAATTTTACTAGCCGATGCCGATAAGGAAAACTCATCCAAGCTGCGTGAAATTGAGCATGATCTTCGCAAAATGTTGAACAACGCGCGCTACCAGCGCAAAGTCGATCTGGTTTTACTGCATGCGAAATCAGTAGACCAACCATCGCACACGGCCCGATGGCTGCGTAAACGGGAGATTGATGCATATCATCATATTCGCATGGACGACAGAAAACACATGGCCAGACTGGCCAGGCGAATTACTGGAAGCGCGCGAGGAATTGTATTCAGTGGTGGTGGTGCACGCGGTTACGCGCATCTGGGCGTTCAAAAGGTCATAGAGCAACACGGTATTAACATCGACTATATCGGTGGTTCAAGTATGGGTGGCTTACTCGGTGCCTCAATGGCGATGGGACAAGATACCGAAGCAATAAATCGTTTGTCGGCAGTATTCGCCAAAAAGAGCGCCCTGTACGACTACACCCTACCACTGGCGTCGCTGATGAAATCCGCCAAACTAACTTACTTCTGTCATGAGGTTTATGGCGAAACTCGCATTGAAGATTTATGGATTCCGTTTTTCTGCGTGTCATCTAATCTGGCTGACGGCAAAGAAGTCATACACGATCGCGGACCACTTTGGCGTGTAGTTCGAAGCACCATATCGTTACCTGGGATATTTTCTCCTGTGCCAACACCTTCAGGACAACTGCTTATAGATGGTGCCGTACTAAATACATTTCCAGTTGATATTATGCAGGAGCAACTTGGCGGTCGAGGCAGCATTGTTGGCGTCAACGTTAGTCAAATTGTCGAGATTCGAGAATACTACAACTACGGTACATCGTTGTCCGGCTGGCATGCCCTTCTATCCCGACTGAACCCTTTCGCTAAAAAAATTCGAATACCGAGACTGGTTGAGACTTTGTTACGCTCTACCGATATAAAAAGTATTATTCGACTGAATGAAACAAAGGCTATGCTGGATGTTTTGATTGAACCAGATGTCAGCGAAATACCATTAATGGAATTCAAATCTTACAAACGAATTAGTGAAATTGGTTATCGGGAAGCTGTCAAAGTGTTAACTGAACATGGTTTGATAGACCCTGACATTGTAGAAAACACCACCATTACTTCAGAAATGTATGGAAATCAGACGAATTTTCACACCCAGCAGGCACATTAGATAGACATATTTGCGCTGCTGTATTGACGATTACCCTTGATAATACCGTTAGCTAACACAATATTTTGCAGTTCGAGTACAAATTGTTAATCATTTGTGAATGTGTAAGATTGCTGGCCCCAGTTTGTTGCGCTCACAAGCCCTGTCAGACTAGTATGGCCACATGGCATTTGCCGTAGGCTGGAACCATGAAGGGAAGTCAGGCTCCAACCTAACAGTACATTATTTTTAACGGAGGTTTCATGTCTAAGTTCGACGAAGCAATAACCGATTGCAAAGCACAACTGTCAAGCGTCAATGTTGAGTGCGACGATAAACTCCTTTCGGCTGTTGCTAAAGGTTTAGGTCCATCACTTTATAATCGTGACGCAAATCTGGTCGCCGCCGCAGACAAGACCGAATTGGACAATGTCAAAACCCGGTTTATCAGTAGAAAACTGGGTGTCGAGGGCCCCGAAGCTGATGCTGCTATTCAGCATGCAATCGACACCATTGGTGCGAGTAATCGCCAGAAGCTAAGACCTGTCTTCTATTACCTGATCGTCAAGCACTTGAAGAAAGAGTCGGTGTACGACAAGTAATTCCTGAATAGTTTTCTTTTGGTACACCCAAGCCCCCACACGGGGGCTTTTCTATTTGTCATCCCTTACTGTCAAAAACGCACCACCGCGTAAAACTCAAGCCACAAATCCAGCTGTGATTAAACTGCGTTAGCCAAAAAGCCGGGTTTGAAGTCTCCGTTTTGAGATTCAATGGTCTGATCAAATCTGCGGAGCACTTGCTCCTTCCTCAATACCAAAGCAGAGAGTTTTTCGGTGGAATCGAGCTGCAATTCCCGACGAATGGATTGCCGGCGCAACGCACTGGCGCGGTAGGCAATGAACGTGGATTCATCTCGAGCACATTGAGCCGTAGCGTCTTTACCGTACAACGTGGAATGACCAATACGTTCGATAATGCCAGCGCTCACAGAGTCATGTAATTTCTCGTCTTTGAGCAAATCTACCAACACACGTGCTTCAAATTGTTCGTCATTCACATTGGGATCGTTGAACAGGCTGATAAGGGTATCGCGCTGAACAGTATCAAGCCCATATTCCAAAGCAACAATTGCCAGATTCTGAGTAACGTATAAATCAAGATACATCATGGTGGTGTCTAGCAACGCCATCCCGGCTGCGAGCCTAACGCTGTTAACAGAATGAGGACGTCGATAATATTTGGGGTCGATTTGACTGGCTTTAAATTCCAGTAGTAAACGCTCCATTAAAGGTGACACGATTGCGCCACGCATACGCTCTGCCCAGTAGATGCGAGCACCGCTATTGCGCCAGTGTGCTGTCATAAGCTCAGGATCACGAATGCCCTCTTCCAGTGATACCACGGTATCGAGCAATTTAATAACTATTCCAGACAGTGTGTAGGGCAAGCCTGTCTCAGTCGGCTTTAGATTGGTTTGGGTGAACCCACCGAAGTTGTATTGTGCTTGTGGCGGCAATAAGTGAGGATGACTCAACGTTATCGCTGCTTTGTCGATGCCATCTGTATGCACATTAGAGTCGGTCAGCTCAGACACCATCGCTGCGATTGGCCCACCAAATCGAAATTGTATCCTGCGAAGTGAATGTCCGTAGCCGGTTACTCTAAGTGAACCGTCCTCAACCACATCGTGCAAAAGTGCGAGTGTGACAATAAGAGGTTCAAGCGCACGACCAAGGACTCGCTCGGCTATGGCCGAAATTCGAAACGCATGTGCCGACATGGTGCTGAGCGATTTTCGACGACCCTTTTCCAGTGATCGCATCATCTCTAAGCTAGCGAGATGAACAGTTTCGATGGAGTTGGGGTTATCTGCTGCCACATAATATTCCATTACCGGCAGGTTCATGTGCACTTCGTGCACAGCCTTACCGCGACGTCCGGACAGCCTTTCACGTTTTTCAGGGTCGTCTAATGCATCCCGAACAGACATCATCAGGGTGTTTCTGAGTGGCTCACGCAGCGCATAGTGATCGACACCGATTAATCCAAAAGCGATCTGGGTGCGGTAGTAGTCCTGCTCGAGGAATGGCTTCTCAGGAAATTCGCTATCGATATCAACCCCATTGCTGGCAAGTTCGGCGCGACCTTCTGCATCGAGAAAGCTGATGATTTGATCACCGGCTGCTCGAGCTGTCAGTCTGAGTCGACTGGCTTCAATGGCAGCAACGGCCGTAGCTATTTCACTCGAAGGCGGGTTACCCGGGGTCTCGCCTTTTTCGATTGCAGACTCGAATTGCTCCAGATAGTCGGCTAAAACACGTACATGGTTAGCAACACTATCTCCGAACCACGAGAATATGTAGCTATCGTCTATGATTTCGTGATCGGATGAGCTTATAGCACTGTACCTGTAGTGTTTACCCAGAGTACCTTGCAGCATAGTGGCTACAATAAGATCATGCGTCATGCTTGGCATACCCAGGCCATGGTTGCCGTACAAACGGACTCCCAGCAGCATATTCGCGGCCAGGATAGCGGCATGGATGCTCGGTTCAAGTTTGGGTAATCGATTGGTATTGATTAAACATTCGTCGCCAGCACCGTTAAGATCGAGTTTGGTGGGGTCAATAGTTTCAGGATCGATGTTCTGATCGCTGAAAATCTCGGTAGCCAACAAATCACGACCACGCTGGGTATTAAAAAGCTCTGTTGGTAAGGACGAAAGTGGTACCAGATGCTCGACTTCTTTTGCTATCCAGCGACGTGAGAGCTCACCGGCAATCACACGGTCCATATCACCTGTGCCGGCCAGCACACCGTAAGCTCGAACGAGCTTGACGAGATCAGTTAATGGGTAGGCACGCGCCACTTGCAAATCCTGTTATCTAATAAGGTTAAGAATAGCAAGCTGAGCCCAAATTGAAACCATACTGATTGGCAAGCCATGGCGAATAAGTGAAAAGCAGTGACCCTTATCACCCTATTTAACATTCGTATTAAGCAATGTCGCAGATTTAAGCCGCCGGACCTTGCTGGCAGATGAACATGGCTGCATTTTTAACGGTCAAATTACCAATGCCCACATTGGGATTTCTACTTAATTAGTGGCTATTCTGTTTTTGAAAGTCTTTTTACTGCACTTGTTAACTGCACTTGTTAACTGCATTTGCGCTTGCACCTTTTTCCCTGACGGCTTTACTGGATTTATCTGATGTTTTTTGTCCGGCCTCGGACTTTTTTCCAGACTTTGATTTAGCCCTTGATTTGGCGACCGGTTTCACTGCCTCAAGCATGGTCTTTTTCTTAAACTCACACAAATCTGCGATACCGCAATCCGGACATTTTGGGGTCCTCGCAACACAAACATACCGCCCATGCAAAATGAGCCAGTGATGAGCATCCAACAGATAATCTGGTGGAACGAATTTCAGCAATTTTTTCTCAACCTCAACAACATCTTTGCCCGGCGCAATTGCAGTTCGGTTCGAGACGCGAAAAATATGCGTATCTACAGCCATGGCAATTTGTCGAAACGCCGTATTCAAAACTACGTTAGCGGTTTTACGACCTACCCCAGGCAAAGCTTCGAGAGACTCACGGTCTTTCGGCACTTCCCCCCCATGCAATTCCTGGAGCATTTTGCAGGTCTTAATCACGTTCTTCGCTTTGGTGTTATACAGTCCAATAGTACGAATATGATGTCGCACTCGCTTCTCGCCAATGGCTAGTATTTTGGCCGGTGTATTTGCCTCAGCGTATAAGCCTCTGGTGGCGTTATTTACACTGATATCAGTTGCCTGAGCAGACAACAGGACAGAAATCAGCAGTTCGAATGGCGAACTGTATTCAAGCTCGGTTACAGGATTCGGGTTTGCCTTCTTCCACCGGGCAAATATTTGTTCGCGCTTTTTCGGGTTCATAAGCACCATATTAACCCGATTTACTTTCAAAATAGCGCGATAAGGATTAGCATCATTGCCAGCTTGTTATCCGGGAACAACGCGTATGTGTGGTCGAGTCAATGTTTCTGACAATGAGGGGGTAAGATTGTTGCTAGCCATGCTTGGCATGGAAGTCTGGCCAAGTCGAGACCCTCGATTTAATATTGCTCCGAGTCAGACTTTAGAGGTTGTTACCTGGCAAGAGGATGCTCCAGCACACCAAAGCATGACGTGGGGAATGGTGCCGAGCTGGGCCAAACCCGGTACATTCAAGTCACCACTGATTAATGCACGCAGCGAAACCATTCACGATAAACCCTCTTTCAAGAAGCTGATAGCCGCGCATCGGGTACTTATACCCATAAACGGTTTCTATGAATGGCATCGCGAAGGTAAGGTTAAAACACCCTATTTCATTAAACCAACATCGAACGATGCAATGTTTGTTGGTGCGTTGTTCCAGCCTGCAGCTAATCCACCATCAGAGCAAGGTGCAGCAAAAGCACAAGTGTGTGTGATTACTGTTGCCGCAAATGAATCGATGAGCGAAGTACACCATCGTATGCCAGTGATATTGAATCCTGACGACGCACTAGACTGGATTCAGCCTGGTGATCAGACTACCATCGACCAGCTTATGGTGCCGGCCAGTAATGATGCACTGCAAATTATGGAGGTCAGCGACTATGTGAACTCTGCACGTAATGAAGGGCCTGAATGTGTTGGCCTGAAGCGGGCGAACGATTTGTTTGACTAATATTAAAAAGACCAACAGCAAATAAATACTATGTATTGCCGCACCTCAAACCAAAACACGCTAGATTAAAGCATCTATAGAGGTGAACCATGACTGACTACGTAATCAAGCAATCCCGGATAGACTCTATGCCAGGATTATCTAAAACTCACTTTCTCAACAAGAATGCGCAACGAAAAAATAAATCGCTGGGCGATCTGACCGGCATCACTGGATTCGGTTTTCATTTAATTGAAGTGCCACCAGGCAAAGAATCCACGGAGTTTCATGTCCACTATTACGAAGATGAATGTACCTACGTGTTGTCCGGTACCGGCCTTGTTAAAATTGGTGAAGCTGAACACGAGATTGCAGCCGGTGATTTTATTGGCTACAGAAAAAATGGTGAAGCTCACACAATGACCAATACCGGCCGGGGCCCATTAACCTGTATTGTTGTGGGCGAACGTCTGGCCCATGATGTTGGCGATTACCCAAATCTGAAAAAACGAATATTCAGAAATTTTGGCAGAACAGCGAATGTTGTTGAACTGGAGAATATTCAAGAGCCCGATTTGGGCGCAAAGTAGAGCCTGGTAGTAAAGCTTGAGAGTAACGCTAAAAATAAAGCCTAATAGCTGGAATTTGGAGAATCTGCGGGGTTTAAGTCGCCATAGACTTCATCTGGATCAGTATCGTTGAATAGCAAAACTTCCCGCACGGTTTCTATATCGGCGAGTACTTTGTCTACCCTGCCGGCAAAATCAAATTCGTTAACCTCGATTGCTTTAGGCATGTAGCAAAAAGCTACCTTTAGTGCCTGCAGTGCATCGTCATCCAGCTTGTTCATTTTATTAGTATTACTTTAATTCAACGGGTTAAGGTTCAATCGCACCAATTCAATAACTGCGTAGCTGACCAACCAGAACGCCCTGAAAGCTGACACGTTCGGTTGAATAACGCATGGTCGACATGGTTTTATTCTCTGGTATTAGCTCAACCATACCGTCGTCTGACTCTCCGAGCCGCTTCAGTGTAGCTTCTTGTGAGTCGATCAGTGCTACAACAATATCACCGCTGCGAACCTTGCTCGTTTTTCTGAGAATAACGGTATCACCATCAAGGATGCCAACGTCCATCATGGAGTTTCCACTAACGCGTAACGCGTATCGGTCCGGACCAATAAAAAATTCTGCCAAATCCAGATGAGCTTGATCTTCAATGGCTTCAATAGGTTGACCTGCAGCAATTTTTCCAAGCAAAGGAAGCTTAAAATCGCCAGAACTAATCCGTTCCGCTGGCAGCGTAATAAGATCAATGACATTACTTCTATCGGGTACGGTTTGTGGAGATATCGTTATTGTCTGAGATTCAGATTGACCCGCTACGCGCAATCCGCGCCAACCGGTTCCATGGCGTTCGAGCCTGCCCTTCTCAATAAGCGACTGCACATAGCGGTGCACGGTACCTTTCGATTTGAGCCGCAACGCTAATGCAAGCTCTGCAATAGTCGGCGATTGGCCGTGCTGTTTAATGTGCTTACCAATGGCGCTGAGTACCCGAGTTTCCAGATGTGTCAAGGGGGTTAATACAGCCATAACGTTCTCCAAACGTTCTCTATTGAATCAGCCTAGCACAGCTTGCCAATTCGTCCACTACCCATTTATATCAACTATACCAGACCATTCAAACCCGGAACGTTATTATCTTTATTTTTCAATAACATAGCTTTATAGAAATCATCTCCAACAGGACTAGCCGGCAAAGGTATACTGCCAGCGAATATCTGACGCACAGCCAATCCGCATGAGCGCACCGCGAAACACGCAGCCAGACCGGCCAGACTCGTCTGCAAACCCCAGTACAGATCCCGGTTCAAATTTGCCTGTGGATGAGGGTATCGTAGCGAAAGACGAACCGATCATCACTGCTCTGTTCGGTACTGCTCCACCTCCGCTCAACGATAATCTCGAACAACGCGTTGAAGTGCACGCCGATCATGGTCACTGGCAATCAACCAGAGTATCGGGCTTGAGTATTTGTGTACTTGAATATATTGACGGCAACAACCCGCGGATGACGGCACTATTCAAACTCGAAGAAGATGAGCATGCGGGAGCTCGTGTTCAAATCCCTGCAAATGATCTGGAGCTGTTGGTGCAGCATGGACTTGTTGCTGATGATGACACTGAATACTTGCATCCCTACTATATCCGTCAGCCCACAGATCTTACCGGTAACAACCAGCATTTCACTTTGTATCCGGGAAGCAAGAACAAACTAGCTCAGCGCGGACACCTGGAATTCTATGTAGCAACCGGTCAGCTCGCGGCAACCGATAAGCAACGGCGATGCATAAACTTGAACGATCACAGCCTCTGGTTACCCGGTCCTGTTGAAAACACGGAAGTCATGCCACTGCATATGCACCAAGGCAACAACTCAATGCTGGTGCGCTGGCTAGATACCGCCAGTTTTAAACCGAGGTTGGATCCCATGGGCGAAGAAGTGCTGGTTATCAGCGGAACGCTAACCGATAAATACGGCACTTATACCACCGGCAGCTGGATTCGCAATCCGGTACGTACCTGGCAAACCTGGGGAGGCAAGCCGGGCACGCTTATTTACTATAAAAACGGTCACTTCGGCAGTTAAAACTCAAATCGCCATTTGAATCAACTCGTGAAGCACCTTGTAATTTGAATACTTAAATGAACAGTGAATTGAACGCCGAACAATCCACCTTACTTGCACAGAACATAAAATGTTGGGCCACTGAATTAGGCTTGTCTGCTTGTGCCATAACCGATACTAATCTCGGCGATCATGAAACTCATCTGCTTAACTGGCTGAAAGATGGATTTCATGGCGAAATGGATTACATGCAGCGTCATGGGACTAAGCGCAGTCGTCCGGCAGAATTAGAACCCGGCACTATACGCATCATTTCAGTGCGACTGGATTACTACCCGCCGGCTGCTGCCAATGCAGACACTGTGCTAAGTAACGGTGCACTGGGTTACGTGTCGCGCTATGCGCTGGGTCGTGACTATCACAAAGTGCTGCGGAAACGTTTGCAATTGCTAGCAGATAAAATTCAAGCCAGCGCCGGTGATTTCGCTTATCGTGCATTTACCGATAGCGCTCCCGTTCTGGAGAAAGCCATTGCCGAAAAAGCTGGCCTTGGCTGGATTGGCAAACACAGTAATCTACTCGGTGATAAAACCGGTTCATGGTTTTTTCTAGGAGAGCTTTTTACCGATTTGCCGCTTCCGGTAGATCCACCTCAATCAACATCGCATTGTGGCAGTTGCACAGCCTGCATAGACGCTTGCCCGACAAACGCTATAGTGGCACCTTATCGCGTCGATGCAAGGCGTTGCATTTCCTACCTGACAATTGAACTGGACGGACCAATACCAATCGAGTTTCGACGTGCAATAGGAAACCGTATATATGGATGTGATGATTGTCAGTTGGTTTGTCCTTTCAACAAATTCTCCAGCCCAACAGAGGTAGATGATTTCAAACCACGCTTTAACCTCGATGCACCTGATCTGTGCGAACTATTCTACTGGAGCGAAAAAGAATTTAACGATCGAATGCAGGGCTCACCAATCAGACGCATTGGTTATTGGAACTGGCTTCGTAATATTGCCATCGCATTAGGTAATGCTGCGGGTACCGATAGCATTTTAGCCGCATTGAATTCACGAGCACACTCAGACAACGCTATGCTAAAGGAAACTGTGGCCTGGGCAAAAGCTGAACACGAAGAACGAAGCAGCGCTTCCGGGCATTAATTGTAGCGTTTATGCTGATGTCGCCTTTTACCGGCTCTTTGTAAATAAATATCTTTCGTACCAAGCCTGCAGCAAATACCAGCAATGCGATATATAGCAGCAGGCTTAGTGCTAAAGCCACTACACACAACCAGTAGGTTTTGGCAGACCTGCGTATTTGCACGCTTGCTTTGCAGGCCCTTCAGGAAACAACTCGTAGAGATATTTACTGTTGCCTTTTTCCTTGCCAAGTTTTTTACCAATTTGCTTGGTCAGGATGCGAATAGCCGGAGCGATCTCGTAGGCTTCAAAGTACTCGCGCAGGAACTCGATAACTTCCCAGTGGCTGTCAGTAAGGACACAATCATCCTGGTGCGCCATGGCTGACGCCACATCTTTGTTCCAGTCAGCAAGGTTCATCAAGTAGCCTTCTTGATCAGTTTCCAGGGTTGCGCCGTTTACAACAATACTCGAAGACAAAACAAACTCCAGCTATTCAATGGCCCTATTATAGGCCTTTCGACAAGACTGGAGGACAAACTTGGCCGATAAGCGAGCAGGAGAAACTTCCTGGCTAAACTTGTCGGCAAAAGGGGTGGACTTTGCCATAATAACGAAAATCATTGATTCCTATTGATATGGCCCAATTGACAACAGCGACATTGGCTGGGGTTGTGTTGATCAACGACAATTCTGTCCAGCGCTGCATTCACTAACTGATCTACGCGCACGAATGATAAAACGACCGGCCATGAGCACCACTGAGTCGATGCTTTGCCCAATCAAAGGTGCAAACAAAACACCGGGGCGTACGACTTTCAGCGTAAGCGATGCATCGAGCACATGTTGTCAATATCCTCAGCGTAACCGATTCTTCAGCTCCACCTCCACAAACTGAAGAGATAACTAATGAGTAAAATGCGTCCTCGCATGACCCGTGAGCAATGGGCCGATCTGATTGAGCAACAACAACATTCCGATTTGAGTATCGAAGCATTCTGCCAAGAGCAAGACATCGGCTTTGCCTCGTTTGGTAAATGGAAACGGCGATTGAGCACCGCTGGTGCTAAAGTTAAAAACGACACGCAGCAGTCAGATTTTAAACCTGTTCACGTGAAAAACCCGCCCCCAGAGCTGCCTGCAGATCAAGGCGTTGCCACAATCACGCTCTCTATTGGCAGCGGCATCACACTAACCATCGTAAACTCACATTCGGGTATATGAACTGCGCTCGTTGGCTGCCCGAGCAGGTGTTTATCTATCGTCACCCGGTGGACATGAGAAAACAGATTCAAGGTTTATCGAATCTTGTTACCGAGCACTTGGCGCGAGACCCGGGAGATCAGTGCTTGTATGTGTTTTCCAATAAAGCACGCGACAAGGTGAAGCTGTTGATCTGGCATCGTAACGGATTTTGGCTTTTATATAAGCGACTCGAGAAACAACGCTTCCATTGGCCTGACTGGTTTGAAGGTGATGCGCTGCTGTTAACTCACGAGCAGCTCGATCAACTCATTGATGGTTACAACTTAAATGGTATGCGCCCGCATCGCCAATTAAGCTTTGCCCACAGCGTTTAAAGAATAAAAACACGCTATAATCCATGCCCATGGACGGGCAACCCTCAAACATAAAAGACGAACGCGATACGCTAATAGCGTCGTTGCAACAACAGCAACGTGTTCATCAACAACAGTTAGCGTCGCAAGAAAAAGAACTCGCCCAGAAAGAACAGCAGAATGAACAACTGCGCAAAAGCGTTCAGACCAAATCACTCAAAATAGAAACACTCGAAGAACGCCTTCGCGCACTGTTACAACAACAGTACGGCAAACGCTCCGAACGCTTCAACCCCAATCAGCTCTCTTTTCTTAACGAAGCAGAGCTTATCGATCAGAGCGAGTCCGATGAAGAAGACGAGGACGTTGTTGAGGTTAAACCTCATACGAGGACTCGCAAAAACAAACGCAAGGCCATACCTGATCATCTACCCCGAGTGGATATTGAACACGAACTTGATGAGCACGAGCGCCAGTGCGATAGCTGCGGTGGGTTGTTGGAACGCATTGGCGAAGACATCAATGAGCAACTCTCTATCGTACCGCGTCAGTACTTTGTAGCGCGACATATCCGTGGTCGCTATGCCTGTGGTTGCAAGGACTGCGCGAAAAACGCGCCGATGCCAGTTCACCCCTTACCCGGTGCGCAAGTAACACCGGTCATGATCGCCCACACGATGGTATCCAAGCTACTGGACGGGTTGCCGCTGTATAGACAAGAGAAAATGGCGGCCCGTGATGGGCTGGCGCTTTCTCGAACCAAACTGGCACGTTGGTTTATCGGCGGCAGTGAGGTATTCCAACCGGTGTTGAATAACTTAATGGATGCGTTTTTTAGCTACGATATTGCCATGAGCGATGACACGCGCATCCGGGTGCTAAAGACCGCTGAAGACAACCCGAACACACAGAGCGCATTATGGATACGTCGCGGTGGCCCCCCAAACAAACCAGTCGTGTTGGTGGATTACAAACCAACAAAATCAGCCAAAGCCGCTTACAGCTTACTTGATAACTTCAAAGGCACGTTGGTGTGTGATGGTGCGAGTAGCTTCAACTTAACAGTGCAGAAAAATCAACTTAGCGTTGCATTGTGCAACGACCATGCACGTAGGCGTTTTCGCAGTGTGCACGAGAAGCTCAGCAAAGAGAAGAAAAACCAATCATCGATGGCCATCGCCAGCCAAGGTTTAAAGCGCTATAACGCGTTATACGCGATAGAGCGAGAAATCAAAGATCTAGAGCCTGCACAACGACTCAAGGTTCGGCAAGAAAAAGCAATCCCGCTATGGCGTTCGTTCATTAGCTGGGCAGAGAAAACACAATGCGAAGGTGTGCGCCACGCAGGCACCACCGATGCGCTTGCGTACTTATTGAAACATGCACGAGAGCTGCAAACGTATTGCCATGATCCTCGCTTACCGATCTCGAACATAAAGTCTGAGCATGTGGCAAAGACTATCGCAATCGCTCGAAAAAACTTCCTCTTCGCAGACACCGAAGCAGGAGCAGAATCCACTGCTCGTGTGTTCAGTATGATTGAGACAGCACGGGCAAACAATCACAACCCGCAAAAATATTTAAGTGTTCTGCTGGCAGAGTTACCCAACGTAAAAACGGCAGACGATATCGATGCCTTGCTGCCCTGGGCGATTACGCCAGAGGCAATCGCAGAGCGTTACGCTACCTTCCCAACTCCGTAAGTCATTCGCTGTGTAGCACAGTTGAGGGCGCGTTAAAACCTGTGCTCGGTGAGGCGCTTACGCTGCAACTGCGCAGCGTTCATTTTGATACTCTATGTTAAGGGTAAGGCTACCGCTACTGCCGAACCCAGACAGACTTGCTCTGTCAAACATAATTGAAGTAATCAATGTATCGCTATTTGTG
>Ga0114956_1000107_pt1 | contig 48148 bp, 38 predicted proteins | sample MaitaG_FD_87304 | JGI IMG/M metagenome (GOLD analysis project Ga0114956, IMG submission 87304) | Marine algal microbial communities from Maine, USA - Maine_Asex2 metaG | ecosystem: Host-associated > Algae > Red algae > Unclassified | place: Maine, USA | collected 2015-01-05 | reverse complement strand
TCCGGGTCCATGACAATTAATACGCCTGAATAAGTCATGCTGTTCGCATCGTATGTTTCTTCAAATCCACAGCCTAATGTGGCTATGAGCTGTTGACACTCGAGATTGGCAAGCACCGTGTCGCGATTGTGCTTATGCACATTGAGTAGTTTGCCCTGAAGTGCGTGAACAGATTGTTGGTTTTTATCGATGCACTGCATCAATGCCGTTTCAGCAGATTTTCCCTCGACAATATAGAGTTCTTTTTTCTTCAATATTTTCTGCAATTCAACTTACATTGGTTGTATCGACCAGGAATAATATTCAGAATCGACCGTGGAACAAAGTCCGTGTGTATCGCTTGCCAGCCCAACTCCCGCTTCAACTCTGACAGTAACATTAAATTGAAACTCACCTAGCACAGTTGGTGTTCCAAATATGCTAACAATTCGGCCAGAGCTGGTGGCTTGTATACCCGTGGGGAAGTTACCTGAGAACTCAAATAAATAGGTGAAAGAATCGTCATAGGGTTCGTTGCGGATAGAGACGCTGATGGACTGGTTGTAAGCCTGATTTAGAATCGGATTAGGGAGTTCAGCCGGGCGCAGCTCAGGTTTATCGTTGTCGATGCAATCGATGGCGTAGTCAATCAGAGCATCGCAACTGCTCAATACCGGGCTCACGAGCAGGACGGTTGAGAGCGACAGGTACATTCGCCGTGTTCCTGACATTAACATGAGCTTAATCCTTGATTGAGTTGGTCCGACGTGGCAACACTATACTATTAGCTCAATATTACAGCATCACGCGCTTGTCACTAAGAGCGTAATCTGATGTATTCTTTCAAAAAAGCATTCAGACGGGAATTTGCGATTAACTGGCGCTAAAAGTTATTCATCAGAGGATTAAACATGACAAATGGAAATTTCAATCCGGGTTCATTTATTGTTGAATCCAAACATGCTATTAAATCGGGTAACGATGTTAGTAAACACTTTAGCCAAGCTCGCGACCTGATTCGCCGCTCCGTCGATGACATCGTAGATAAACATGCAAACTCAGGTAAATTAGTTCCGGAACTAGCGTTTGCTAAAGTACGCGACAACAAAGTCAGCAATAAAGAGCTTCAGGAAGTCAGACAGCATGGCTGTGTCGTTATCCGTAATCTGTTTGCTGAACAAATGGCCAAAGACTGGAACAATGAACTGGGTGAGTATCTCGATAACAATGACTACTATGAACGTGCGAAACAAAACGCTGGTCTTGATGACTACTTTGGCGATTTAAAAGATGCCAAACCTCAAATCTTTGGCGTGTACTGGTCTCGACCGCAAGTGATGGCACGTCAAGCAGAATCTATGGCGGTAGCTAAACGCTTCTTGAATTCACTTTGGGATGTTACTGCCCCTGCCGGTCCGGAATTCAATGCGGATTTTGATTACAGCTACGCAGATCGCACCAGACGTCGCGCGCCTGGAGATACCACTTTAGGTTTGTCTGCGCATATGGACGCAGGTTCATTTGAACGCTGGGTCGACCCTGCGTTTCAGAAAATCTACGAGAACATTTTCAATGGCCAGCTGAATCAATACGACCCTTGGCGCGCTGCTTATCGTACTCAAACTCGCGAGTACTCATCACCAGCGGTCAGTTCCATGTTCAGAACTTTCCAGGGCTGGACTGCGTTGACAGAGCAAGGACCGGGTGATGGCACGCTCGAGCTCATCCCAATTGCGAATGCTATTTCCTACGTTTTACTGCGCTCATTACAGGATGATGTGCCAGACGATGAACTATGTCTTGCAAAACCTGGCCGGGCACTAGGTGTTGATGCACACTGGCATCCGGATTTGATGCCGGGACTATTACCAATTCAAACTGTCGAGCCAGGTGACTCGGTTTGGTGGCATCCCGATGTTGTGCACGCAGTTGGAAATGAACACCACGGGAAGGAGTATGCGAGTGTGATTTATATCGGCGCCAGTCCTGCGTGTGCAAAGAACAAGGCTTATTCATTACGTCAAGCTGAGCACTTTACCAGTGGAAAAAGCGCGCCGGATTTTGCTGCTGAAGATTATGAAGTTGATTTTAAGGGCCGCGCAACTATCGAAGATTTAACCGAACTAGGTAAAAAACAGATGGCGCTACTTTAATTTTCCATTAGAATCGTCGCACTATAACGTCGTAGGTGAAATTTAGACCATGAGTGAGCTGCGTAGTGCGTCTTTTTGGGTTGGCCATATAGTTGTGATTTTCGCCACCATGCTCGGGGTTTATCTGGCAGCCACTGCCGGTTTCAAACAAGCGCTCAAACTTGATCTATTGCAGTCGGACCGCGGAACCTATTACGTATCCGAGTCGCTCCACCAAGAGCTTGTTTTCAACAACGAAAACATGCAATTCTATCTGGATGGTCTGAAAGGTAAATCGAACGTTTTTAACGAGCATATTGAGGGTATCAAACTAAATAATTTTATATTTAATGCCGCTCAAGAATCGGATTCCACTTTTGAAATAGCGCCCGACCTTCTGAGTGAGGTTTCTCAATATTATTTCACTGTGGGCAATGCCTTAAATACATACTATGAAAGTGAGAAGGAATCACCCAGAGCTTTAGTGAAAGTGATCAAAGCCGAAACCGAAAAGTTGGCAGAGCAAGATACTCTGGCGCGTTTGTCACAGTACAACACAAAACTTGCTACTGACCTTGAACAGCGCGGCGTACCGACTGTACAGCATTAACTAGAGCGGTTTTTTGCAGTCTTAATTTTTAGCGATTGCATCCAAGTGAATCCAAGCGCATCCAAGTGAATCCAAGTGAATCCAAGTGAATCCAAGTGAATCCAAGTGAATCCAAGCGCATCCAAGCGCATCCAAGTGCATCCAAGCGCATCCAAGTGCATCCAAGTGCATCCAAATAAGGCCATGGATGAATTGTTCACGGCTAAATAGTACCTGTAAACTCGCCAATAAGTTACATTAGTCCGCTTTTAGATAAAGATGGTTATCTTTGATTTTGCTGATACGATAAGCAAGCCTGAATTGTTAGCGTCTTAATTCCCAATAGGGAAAATGCAAACGGAGGAATAACCATGAATATGAGACCCGATCCAACATTCCACGCGTCACCCAAACTTGCTATGCAAGCGCCTATTGAAAACTATGCGTTTACGGTCATGCTCAGCCCTGATGGTTCGCAGTCAGATGGTATCGCTGTTATCGACTTAAAACCGGGTTCGAAAACCTATGGCGAGATTGTTCATCAAGTTATCGTGCCCAACAAAGGCGATGAATTTCATCATTTTGGATGGAATGCGTGTTCATCATCATTGTCCCCGCTCAGCGGGCACGCGTTTCTTGAACGGCGCTATTTAATAGTACCCGGCATCCGATCATCGCGCATTTACATTATCGATGTGAAAGATCCATTAAAGGCGCATATACATAAAACCATCGAGCCTGAAGAGTTGTTCGAAAAGACAGGTTATTCGCGTCCTCATACAATTCATTGTGGTCCGGAAGGTATTTATGTTTCTACTCTTGGTGGTGGAGGTGCAGATGGTACCGATGGTCCTCCAGGCATCTTCATTATGGATTGCGAAACGTTTGAAATTATCGGACGTTACGAAATGGACCGCGGTAAGCAAGACAAACATTACGACTTCTGGTGGAACCTGCCACAAGACTACATGGTGAGTTCTGAATGGGGTCTGCCTCCGCAATTTGAAAATGGCGTTGTTCCAGAAGATCTTTTGTCGAACAAATACGGCCACTCGATTCATTTCTGGGATTTACGCGCACGCAAGAATATCCAGACCATTGACTTTGGTGAGAATCATCAAATGGCTCTTGAAGTACGCCCAGCTCACGATCCAACCAAGTCATATGGGTTTTGTGGAGTCGTTGTAGACACGACCAACCTACAGGGTGCCATCTTTACCTGGTGGCGCGACGACGATGGTAAATGGCAGTCGAAGAAAACAATCACAATAGATCCGGTACCCGCAGCCGCCGATGACTTACCTGATTTGCTGAAAGGTTTTGAAGCGGTGCCACCACTGGTGACCGACATTGATTTGAGCCTTGATGACAAATATCTTTATGTGGCTTGCTGGGGCTTAGGTGAAATGCATCAGTACGACGTTACCGATCCAATGAATCCCAAGCTTGCAGGCAAGGTTGAACTTGGTGGCATCGTTGCGAACCATAAACATCCCAATAAGAAGGAGTTTGCTTATGGACCGCAAATGGTTGAGATTAGTCGTGATGGTAAGCGCGTCTACTGGACCAACTCTCTTTACTCTACTTGGGATGATCAGTTCTATCCTGATGATGAAGGTGGTCAGATGGTTATGGCGCATGTCGGGCAAAACGGCGGTCTGGAATTAGACAAAGATTTTTATATCGACTTTCCAAAAGGGCTGCGCTCTCATCAGATTAGGCTTGAAGGTGGTGACTGTTCAACTGACAGTTTTTGTTATCCGTCAGTGTGATACCAATCTGAAAATAGTAAATGGATATGATGTCAACGACGGCCCTTTGGTGGGCCGTCATTTTTTCAGGTTTTTATCACGGTATTAACCCGGGAATGGGATGGCCTTTGGCGGTATCAGCTGCGTTAATGGAGCGCGAGCACAGTGCAATGCCAAAGGCGCTGGCAATGCTAGCGCTTGGACATTTCCTGGCAATGATCGGCATATTGTTGCCATTCTCCTTGCTTAGTGTTCTGGTTGAATGGGATGTTGAGATTCGCTTTGTGGCTGGCTCTCTGGTTGTTGCCATGGGTGTTTATCTACTGATCAACCGACGACACCCGAAATTTCTGGCTCGCGTACATCCGGCTCGTCTGGCGCTTTGGTCTTTTCTGGCGGCAATGGCTCATGGTGCAGGACTAATGCTGGTGCCTATTTTTTTGGGTATCACCGACCATAGCGATCACAATATGGGGCACCATGCTGCTCAGATGCTAATGGGCAATACCGTGTTAGCTGCATTGACGGTTGCTTTTGTCCACACCTTTGCAATGACTGTTGCAGGTGGACTGATAGCCATAGTTATCTACTTCTGGCTTGGATTGAAATTTCTTTCCAAAACCTGGTTTAACCTTGATATCGTCTGGGCTGTTAGCCTGATTCTTGTAGGCTTGTTCGGTATTTATTCGGCTTTTCCGGGTCACTAGCGATCCTGATTAGCAATGTAATGGATCAACCTTGACATTAACTACAAAGCTTTCCGTCTATATGGAGAATATGAATGAGTTTAAGAATTAACGCTACTGTCCCTGACTTTTCAGCCGAAACCGACCAGGGTCCAATCAATTTCCATGAATGGATAGGCGACAGCTGGGCCATTCTTTTTTCACACCCTAAAGACTTTACGCCAGTCTGCACTACAGAATTTGGAGTCGTGTCTCAACTAATGAGTGAGTGGGAAAAACGCGATACTAAAGTCATTGGTGTATCGGTAGACAGTGCTGAAGACCATAAGAAATGGAAGGGTGACATTGAAACCTTTTCAAGGGCAAAAGCCAGCTTCCCGATAATTGCAGACGTGGGTTTAGAAGTATCTAAGCTGTTTGATATGTTGCCAGCAGAAGCCTATATGCCCGATGGACGAACACCTGCCGACAGTGCAACAGTCAGGTCTGTGTTTATTATTGGTCCGGACAAGCAACTGAAGTTAACGATGACTTATCCGATGACGGTAGGGCGCAACTTTGCAGAAATACTTCGTGCACTTGACGCATTGCAGACAACCGCTTCGAAAGGTGTGGCTACGCCTGCAAACTGGCAAATTGGCGAAGACGTTATCATCCCACCCACCGTTAGCGATGATGACGCGACAGCCAAATTCGGTGAATTTAATGCTGTGTTTCCTTATCTGCGATTGACCAAAGCACCTGACTAGTAATTGCATTGAAATAAGCACATTTCCGAAAAGTGCTGTCCGCTGAATCCATGCGGACAGCCATATTATTTAAGCAGCCGTTCAGTATTAATCCACCCTCTACCATCGCAGTGATAAATCGCCAGCTTATCGTGATCACATAGTTGTGAGGCGGTCTGCAGCGCTTCATACAAGAGATTTGTGATGAACATTTGCTTTGGTGGACATGTGAACGTAATTTCGTTTTTTGATATTTGCACTGCCAGGCTCCATTTATTGGTGCCGGTGTGCCTGTACTCAAGGACTCCATCCTTGTTGTTAACGAACTCGTATTCATTTCCCGTTAAGCGTTTTTTGAAATTTTCAATGAGTTCCTGTTTTATTTCAGGAGCTCCGCTTTCATCTGTTTTCACGCCTTTTACATGCGATGTAACCATGCTGGGATTGAAAATTCTTACTATTGCTCTTCTCATACGAAATTCCTTCACTCTGGATTCAGCGAATTTTAGTCGAAATACAAAAGGAAAAATTGCCCTTTCATTGAATCAATGCGGAGATTACGACGATATTTCAGAAATGTCAATGAGATCAAATTCCTTTTAGTGAATTTCCGGCATAATCAAGGCTGAACAGGCGCAAGTCCTGTCGCATTGATTCGTTTAACGAACAAGGACCAGATTTTTCTTGGATTCGCAATACAAAACAAAGCTGGCTCGCGCGCTGGTAAGCATGTTGAGACCTTTGATACGCATTTGTCTTCGCCATGAAGTCACGAATGCCGAGTTCACTGAGCTCGTGCGGCTAACCTATGTTGAGGTCGCTTATGAGCGATACACCATTCCGGGCATTGAGATGACCCTTTCCAGAGCGGCGGTGCTGACTGGATTGAGCCGCAAGGAAGTAGGGCGTCTAAAACAGTCCCTGGAACATAACGATGCTGTAGTGAAACAAAGTCCTAACAGAGCTCAGCGTGTAGTGCATGGCTGGCTCAATGACGTTGAATATACTGATGAAAACGGTTTACCACTGACTCTGTTGATAAAGCAAAAAAAGAACGGTAAGGAGTTCGGTAGCTTTGTTTCATTGGTGAAGCGCTACAGTGGAGATGTGACCTACGGCGCAATTCTGGATGAGCTCAATCGGGTTGGTGTTACCGAGCAACCCGATGAAAATACGGTTGCGCTAGTCAATTATGCGTACGTGCCAAATCAGGATGATTTGGAACAAGTGAGGGTCGTCGCGACAAGTGCATCCGATCTGTACGATACTGCTTTACACAATCTGGGTGCTGAGCCAGACAACAAGCGGTTTCAGCGACAAGTCTTGTACTCTCATATCGATGCGTCGTTTGTCGAGGAGTTGCAGGAAACTATTGCGGCGAAAGCGCAAGAACTGCTCGGGTCATTGAACACCGATTTGGCGAACGCCAAGAAAAAATCAGAAAACATGCCGGATGAGAATCTTAAACGCGTTGGTTTCGGTATGTACTATTTTGAAAGTAAATCTGTAAGGGCTGCTCTTACGCCTAAGGGCAGGAATAACGGGAATAACCAGAACGATGCTTGAACAGGGAAACATCGCATGTCGTGTTGCGGCAATATTAAGCGACATACAGTGCAAAATCGCTTTGTATGTAGTCATGGGTTTTGTGTTGTTCGTGGTGCTAACGGTTACAGCTTGTTCGGATGAGACGGCTGACCCTGACGAGGGCGGGATTATCGGAACCGGTATCATCCTTCAAGGAGTTGTTAGTGAATCAACTTTTGCGTCCAACAACGTTGTCGATGTGAAATCTTCCGATGGTCAGGTGTCACAACTTTCCATTGATTCAAGTCAGCGATTCAGTACAGCTGCTTTATCCGGAACCGGACCCTGGGTGCTGGGTGTACGCACCAGTGCAGATTTTGCCGTATACGGTATTGCGTATAGCGATGGAACCCGCAACATCAATCGCTTCAGCGATCTGAGTCTTCGAAATTGGTTTGCTCGCCAGTCGCTTGACCTGGACAATGAATTTTCATCATCAGGTCAATTCACTAAATTGCCATCGGCAACTGAGTATGCAGTGTCTTCGTCAGATCTATTTCAGCTCATTGACCCGGTATTAAGTTCTTACAATGTTACTGGTGAGGACACTATTAGCGCTAACTATTTAACCGACGATCAAGGAGTGGATTCGTTCCTGAATCGAAACTCAGTACTGATTGAAAATGATGTGGTTAAATTTGTGTTTACTGACCCGGCGACAAGAACGCAGTCAATAACGAAGTCATCGCTGGTGCTCCAAAGTGAATTTCGCGATACCGGTGCAAGTGGTCCAACAGTACCCGGTGGCGTTAGAGCGCTTGGCAGTGCAAATGATGAAATTATTTTGGTTTGGGATCCATCAACCGATGATGTAGCCGTACTGACGTACCAGATTATGCGTGATGGTGTGACCATCGCCACTACGCCGTATCCGGTCTATGTCGATACCGGGTTGTCGGCATCACAACCCTTTTCATATCAAATTATTGCCGTAGATGTTGCTGGCAATAAATCAGAGGCTTCAACGCCTGTATTGGCCTCTCCGCTGCTCGGTGCAGATAATGTTGCACCGCCTGCGCCGTTTTTAGTATCAGAGTTAGACGCATCTGTTTCCTCTATTCAAATTTTCTGGCTGCTTGAACAGGAGGTTGGTGATGTGGTGCGATTTAATGTCTATCGCGGGACAAGCGTGGAAACCATCGATACGGACGCGCCGCCGCTGCTTATAGTAACTGGCACTTTGGCGACAGATACTGTTGTTCAGCAAAGTGAAACCTATTGTTATCAAATAGAATCCGTGGATGCGAGTGGCAACCTGTCTGATCTTAGTGAAGTTCTCTGCGTAAATACCAGCGATGCAAACGATTCGGTTAACGGTATTAACGTACCTTTGGTCGAATGGGTTGTGCCTGAATTAGATTCGCTTAACTGCAGCCAAATTCTTTCAAGCGATCAAGTGCAACGGGGCAACACTGTTATTACGCAGGGGTGTTATAGCGTTCCAGAGACTTTGACAATTGGTGCAGGGGCAACTCTGACACTAACCGAAGGCGCTGTACTGAAATTTGGAGACAAAGCGCTGCTCGAAGTACCGGAGAATGCAACGCTTACAGCAAATGGCACACCGGAAAAGCCTGTGGTTCTAACGGGTGAAGTCCCAATTCCCGGGTTTTGGGGTGGCATAGAATTTCAAGGGTCCAGAAGCTCTGGTAATTTATTGCGTGGAATGGTTGTTCAATATGCTGGTGGACTCGTTAACGGCTCTGCAATTAATGTAACAACTGATGTATCACGACTTCGGATGGAAGATACACTCGTCCGTTTTAGTGCAAATATCGGCATTAACTTTAATTGGAACGAGGTGATAATCGATTCATTTCAGGGCAATCGAATCGCTGAAAATGAGGTTGCTGGTTTTGTGAGTATCAGAGCGCTGTCGTCATTGATTGGAAACTCTGAATATGTAGATAATATTAATAACGTTATTGCGATTGCAAATCGGTCCTATACAAGCGAGCAGCTTTCCATACCCGATCTTGGCGTTCCCTATCGATGGAATGGAGTAACTATAAAAAGAGGGTCACTCACGATTGACCCGGGCACAGAATTTGTCATGGTTGGTGGTTCAATAGTGGACGTGGAAGGTTCGTTTACTGCTGTGGGCACTGTCGAGCAGCCAATCATGATGAATGGCAGGGTCATCGCGCCAGGCAGCTGGGATGGTCTGCTCTTATCAGGCAGAGGTGATAAAACGATAGAGCACTTAAGCATGAAGTTTGCCGGTGCTGAACTTCAGGATACTGGTGCAATTGAAGTTGTTTGCACAGCCGAGCAAGCTGCGAACTTGAGTATCGATAATACTGATATCAGCGATAGTCAAAGCTGGGGTATATACGTTGGTGGCCAAGGGTGTGTTACAGAGATTGGCAACAATAACATCTTCGTTGACAATGCCCTTGGCGATATCAGGCTTCCTTAGCAATGGCCACACGAGCTAATTGTGCTTCGATAATATCCTTATAGAGGCTGGCATCATCGCCCGCATACACGAGCCCGGATGCCAGCTTACTGGCTAAAATGGCGTACTTAACCTTTGCGGGCAGATGGGTTTGAATTCGCGGGCCAAACTCGCTTGATTCTCTAATGAGCTTGGGCATATGCGCCAGCATGGCAGATTGTTGCTTGGGCAAAGTAATTTGCTCAGGGTTTGATTCAAAATAATTAAACATCCGTGCGTAGTGATTATTTATTTCCTGGCTTAATTGGCTGGAGATTTCAGTATATGTTTGGCTGCCGTCCAATCCACGGTGCTTGCGTATGATCGCACGTGCTTCTACCTCAGCCATTTCATTGAGAATATCGATTACATCACTTACGTATTCATCTTTATTGGCCAAAAATTCTTCATCCGAAAATACCAGATTGGCAATAATTTCGTAAGAAGAGGATATAACGCCGCACTTGTTGGCGGATGCATCGCGCATGATTACGACGCCTCTTTGTTGCAAGAACAGTCTGGCGGCGGGAGTAATGAAAGAGTTAGCGCCTTCAACGATAACCTTTGAACTAGCGACGCCATCTGCATTGAAATAGCGATCAACATTATTTTCATTGATGGTCTCGGGTCGACCCCCTGCAGGAATGAAAAGATCAGTTTCTACTGTGAACAGGATGCTGTTAAACGCTTTGTAGAATTTATCAGTTGATATCCAATCCTCCTCTAAACCTGATTCAGTCATCGTGAGTTTTTTGAATACATCGCTGATGCCTTCTTTACGAGTTTTCATGCGATACAAAATGAAACCACCGACATGCAAGGCTTCGGGCTCATAGCCCTCTATGTCATCCTGTAGCACGATTTTCGAAAGCGCCTGTTTATCCAACCCGTCTGGGTCGAACAATGCGCCTGTTCCATCAACAATCAGCTTGATAGCGACTTTCGGGCATCGCTCCAGCAACAACCGCATGCCATTGCCGGCAACGTCACCATTTGGACCACCGGTAAATTTAACGCTGAAGCTTTCCGTGTGCATGTCTGTACCCAGCTCCTGCATGGTTACCTCTGCAAAACGAATAACACCGATTGACGTGACGCCGTATTCTTTGTGGTTTATACCAATTTCTTTGCTCGACATGATACCTTTGCCGAGTAGGTAGCCGCGCCTTTGTGCAAGTTTTGCCATGCGCTCAATCATGATGTTATGCATGTTCTCGTCCGGGCCCAATTCAATGGGCTCTTCCTGGCCGTAGTAATCTACAACTCTGGCGTCTTTGGCTTTGCCATTTTCATCGGTGACGAATAAGTCTAAAAAGGCATTAGCGAAAGCATGCTGCAATTTGTATAGGTATTGATCTCGTTGTTCCTCTGTGGTGCGAGGGTCGATATTGAGTATAGCCACCATTTTTGATCCACCTTCGTAGATGTCTTTGTTTTTTAGGTGTTGGGTGTGCGCGAGTACATAGTTTTCCTTAAACAGGGTACTAGCGTTGTTTGCATAGTCGTCGCTACTCTGCGTTATAACTGTGCGCCAGCCTCCTCGGGCAATATCAGAAAAACCAATGTGAAAACCACTGCCTCGACGGCCAGAAAAGAACGTAATTCTAAACGGTCGCTGGGTCGGTAGATCATCAGTAAACTGGGCTCCGAGTTCTTCCAGGTAAACAGGGTCCAGGCGAAAACTCAGGGCATGTTTTTCAATAACAAAAAAGTTACTCTTTAAGCAGTTTTTAATAAAGGATACGGCGCAGCGAAAAACCGTTCGTCTCAAATTATCCAGTATTCTTCTGCCAGAGTTAAAGTTTTCCACCAGATCAGTAACACTGTTCAATTTTGCAATGTACGCTTTTTCTCTGTTTGTCAGGCTGGGGTCGAAGCGTGCGTAGAATAATTCCACTAATTGAATACTAATGCTGGGGTTGTTGTGAAAAGCGCGGGCGATGTTGTCGCGATCGTAAATGTCAGGTGCATTGTGAGCCAGATTAGTATGGCAAAATCCCACTAGTGCAGATATCAAAGTAGAGTCCGGGCCGCTCATAATGCCGCTTTTTATCAGAGTCGCATAGCTTGGAGCGGTGGTAGAGGTGATTTGTGTGCTGTAGAGTTCGCGTTGCAAATTGGTATAGATTACAGAATCTTCGGTAAGCTCTGATTTGTCTCGGGGTTTAACGTAAAAATTGGCTAAAAAATAGGGTGTTAATCCGTTGGTTACACTTAGATGATAAGCGCGTCTTACGCCAATACCCAAGCGTTGAAATACCTCTAGCACTTGCTGAAGAAAACCTGCATGTGGCGGATTTGTTACTCCGAATGAGACACGCGTTTCTTTATACTCTGTTGGCTCAACGTTTAAATAGATTCCACTGTTTAGTTGAGTTGAAATGTAGGTACGCATAACTCTTGCGACTCTTTCAGGAGGCGACGTTAGAACGTAGTCCAAGTTACTGGTACTGAATACGGAAATAACTCCATGAATGCGCTCGTCGCTGAAATCTGGAAAATCCTTTTTCACAAACGCTGCAATTTCATCTCGAACGGTATCAGCAAGAGGGGCTTGTTCTCTGTCTGCATCACCAGCCTCATCAAGTAGTTTAAAATCACAGCGCAAAACTTCCAGCGCAACGTCACTATCTGGCAGTGGATTAAATGAAGTCGTTATCTCAGCATAACTTAGTGGTTTGTCTGGTAGGTCTTGAGTTGTGTGATAAATTGAACCAGTCGTTGAGAGCTGAGCGATCATCAAGCGCTCTTCACGATCAACAAGCGTCACTTTTTCCAGTGTCTCTAATTTGTCCAGACTGATTGTCAATAAGGTCAGTGCTTCTACTTCATCTTTGTTTAAATTCAGAAAATACGGGCTCATTTCCTGTTTTATCCAATCAAGATTCGCATTTGAACGAGCGTGATAGTCAGTGAGGTTGGATAGGATGGTGTCGGCAACGGAGATTTCTGAATGTGACATAGGTAAATTGTTCCGTGGTTATGCCTTTGTAGTATAAATATGTAAGCAACAGATTGATACTGACTTATTGGCTATATCAACCGAGAAACCTGCACCAGGTAATTGTGATCTACTTAAATTACTTAATACAACCGTATGCTTCCGGCAATGAGTGAATGTCTAACGCCACTAGCAGACAACAGGAATTCAAAGCGTTATGTTGCTCCATATGATGTAACCGCCTAGTACCAGCAGTGCAATGAAGAACGCTCGTCTGAAACCATTTTCGGAAAGACGCTGCCTCAAGTGTCGTCCGATATACATGCCGACCAGTGCGGGTACAACGCCCAGTGCCGATAGTAGACCAAGTTCTGGGTTCAAAAATCCATTGCCCTTTAACGCTAGTGCAAGCGCGATTGTTGAAGCAGTAAAAAGCATCCCCATAGCTTGAACCAGCGAGTTTCGCGATAGGTTAATCGATTGCAGATACATCACCCCTGGAACAACGAACGAGCCAGTCATACCGGTAAGCACACCGTTTAGCATGCCGAGGAGTGGTCCAGCATATCGTTCTTTGGTTTTAGACAGCGTTAAGCGAAGTCCAGTTAGTCCAAGTGCTGCGTAGGCAATAAGTAATGAGCCGAGCAAGACTGATAACAGGTGTAGCTCTAACCGACCTAACGCGAGTGCGCCAATCCACACAGAGAGTGTCGCCATCGCCAGAAACCGCCAAATCCGTTTGAACACATTCCAAGTGTCATTCCCATCAAGCATTTGCCAAACATTCGTCACTAAAGACGGGACCAACAGCAGCGCCATAGCGCTCGGTAGTTCAATAGCAACACTGAGCAACGCCAGACTGACCGACGGCAGGCCAAGGCCGATAATACCTTTGACTGTTCCGGCAAGAACGAATACCAAAATGATAATTAGAATGACCACAGGGTCTGGCATATCAACTCCTTTCGCGCGATTAAGGACACGTATGAGCCAACTTCAACAAACTGGCTTCTGGATACACTGACCTTTGATTTTCTGGTCTCAGCTTTTAGAGTACGCTATACCAGCGTTCGCTTCAGGTAGGCTTGTTATTTGTTGACCAGCGGTAGCGATACAGTGTGAACAGAATAAAGTTGCTTTGCGGACCTCATTTCCAGTGTCCAAATATCGTCTTTTCAGAGCGATGGTCCCTTTTTTGCGCGATAAACTAAGCGCAGAAAGGGCTCCGCTGTCCCTTGTAGGAACTAAATATGTCTGAACGTTATTTATCACATATTCGAAGTACGCTTAATGATATTGAAGATGCTGGATTATGGAAGGCTGAACGAGAGATCGTATCGTCTCAATCGGGCAGGATTTCGGTGATAAGCGATGGAGTTCAGCGTGCAGGGATTGTTAATCTATGTGCAAACAACTATCTGGGCTTGGCGAATCATCCGAGGTTAATTACGGCTGCAAAGGATGCAATGGATAGTCATGGATATGGCATGGCCAGTGTTCGCTTTATCTGCGGTACCCAAGATCTGCACAGGGCCCTTGAAACTCGCTTAGCCGAATTTCTGGGTAAAGATGATGCCATCTTGTTTGCAGCATGCTTTGATGCCAATGGAGGATTGTTCGAACCGTTATTAGGTTCCGATGATGCAATCATTTCGGATTCATTGAATCATGCTTCTATTATTGATGGCATAAGGTTGTGTAAAGCCCGCCGCTATCGATACCAGAATAACGATATGAGTGCGTTGGAAGAACAGCTCAAACAGGCAACCTTAAATGGTGCCCGTTTCATTATGATCGCCACCGACGGTGTTTTTTCCATGGACGGCTATCTTGCCAATTTACCTGCAATAACCTCATTGGCAAAAAAATACGATGCGCTTGTTATGGTCGATGATTGTCATTCAACCGGTTTCATGGGTCCCAAGGGTCGGGGAACGGCTGCGCATTTCGGGATAGATGGTCAAGTCGATATATTGACCGGTACGTTGGGCAAGGCTTTAGGTGGTGCAATGGGAGGCTACATTGCAGGCCCTCAATCAATTATTGATCTTTTACGTCAGCGCGCCCGGCCGTACTTGTTTTCAAATGCTCTACCTCCGAGCATCGTTGCCGCATCACTTGAGGCAATTCGACTGGTTGAAGAAGGTGATGAACTGCGTAGTCGCTTGTTTGAACACGCAACTTACTGGCGCAATGGGCTGGCAGCTTTAGGATTTGAGCTCTCGGCAGGTGAACACCCAATCATTCCTGTTCTGTTGGGCGAGGCGCAATTGGCGCAAGACATGGCGAGCCGATTATTTAAAAAAGGGGTTTATGTTTCTGGTTTCTTTTTTCCGGTTGTCCCAAAAGGACAGGCGCGAATCCGAACGCAAATGAGTGCCGCTTTATCCACAGAGGACTTAGACGTTGCGCTGCAAGCGTTTGCAGAAGCCGGGCGCGAAACAGGAGCACTATCAGCATGACTAGCAATGCCAACAACCAAATGATCGCGCTGGTGAAGGCCCGGGCAGAGAAGGGGCTCTGGTTACAGTATGCGCCAATCCCTGAAATTGGTGCGGAGGATGTGCTGATCAAGATCAACAAAACCGGTATTTGCGGTACCGACATTCACATTTGGAATTGGGATGAGTGGGCGGCAAAGACAGTTCCAGTCCCACTCATAGTAGGGCATGAATTCGCAGGTGAAATTGTTGAACTCGGTGCGCAGGTAGACGGGCTGCACATCGGTCAGCGCGTGAGCGGAGAGGGACACTTGATAGGAAAAGAGTCTCGGCAGTCGCGCGCCGGTAAATTTCATCTCGATCCGCAAACTCGTGGTGTAGGTGTTAATGAACCTGGTGCATTTGCACAGTATTTAAGTTTGAACGCATTCAATGTAGTCCCATTACCCGACGACATAAGTGATGATATTGGCGCGATTTTAGATCCACTGGGGAACGCTGTCCATACAGCGCTGAGTTTTGATTTGATCAGTGAAGATGTTCTGATCACTGGAGCGGGTCCAATCGGTATTATGGCGGCGGCCGTTGCTCGACATGTCGGGGCGCGTCACGTCGTTATCACCGACATCGATAAAGATCGGCTAGCGTTAGCAGCGCGCGTTGCTGATGTATTGCCAGTGAATGTACTCGAGCAGAATCTTATGGAGGAAACCGCAAAGTTAGGTATGAAAGAGGGCTTCGATGTGGGCTTGGAGATGTCGGGAAATCAAATAGCGCTGGATCAGATGATAGAGGCGTTGGTAATGGGTGGCCGCATTGCCATGCTCGGTATCCCGCCTGGTAAAAGTCCGGTTGACTGGTCTCGTATTGTGTTTAAAGCGATTACCATAAAGGGTGTGTATGGGCGGGAGATTTTTGAGACATGGTATAAAATGATTGCTATGTTGCAAAATGGGTTAGATGTATCCAAAGTGATAACGCATACTTACCCAGTTAAGGAGTTTGAGGCAGGTTTTGCTGAAATGCTGACCGGGTCTAGCGGCAAGGTGGTGTTGAATTGGACCCGAGAATAAAAACAGACTATTGGAAATGAGATTGTTCGAATATTGAGATATCATCTGGTAGCGGTTGATTAGTCTTTTTTTATTATTACACCGTAATAATGCGGATTATTTTGTATCATTAGTCGCTTACGCAACTAATATAGAAATGAGTTGTCAGTTAATAGCTTGCTGTTCTATGCCGAGGTGACTATAGTTCGGCATTTTTGTTTAGCCTTGTTTTAAATCAATGGAATAAGCTTCAACGTATTCACATGAGCACATCACATTCCAGGTCACCAGTGGTCGCCATTCTGGTTGACAACTACACAACTTTTCAACGCCAGTTTATCGATCCCATTGCTATTCGGCTAAAAGAACTGGGATATGGCGTTTTAGTAGTAACCGGGCGGGAGTTGAAACCTGATATCAGCTCCAGTCAGCCAACCTATAATTATGCAAATCGCATTTTTTCAGTTGCCAAAAGCTATGACGTTGCTGGTTGTATCATTATGACTGGTTGTGTTGGCCACAACTTGGCTCGCTCGGAAATTGATGCGTTTGTCAAAGGCTTTACTCATCTACCCGTTGTCAGCCTTGGGGTAAATATTCCTTCCGCAAGCAGTGTCTGCGCAAACAATATCGCGGGTATGAGGCGTTTGATGAATCATGTTGTAGCTGACTCAAAGCGACAGAATTTGGTTTTTATTCGTGGATATCGAGACAATCAGGACTCGATAGAACGAGAGAATGTGTTCCGTGAAGTACTACGTCAGAATGGCATTCCAATTAGAGAAGAACTATTCTTAACTGGAAATTTTATCTCACTCGATGCCTACAATGAAATGGATAGTTTGTTGTCGCGTTTTTCGGAAATAGACGTTGTTGTTGCTGCAAACGATGAAATGGCATTGGCCGCAATCCGAGCATTGAAAAAACATAAATACAAAATACCAGCTGATGTACTGGTTGCTGGCTTTGACGACATCTCCAAGGCAAGATATTCCACACCTCAACTTACCTCTGTTGTTCAACCGGTCGATGAGCAAGTGGTGGCAACAGTAGAGACACTAGCATCATTGATGGCAAGCACGAATTATCAATCGGAGAATCGACCTATACAGCGGTTTGATTGTAGCCTCGTTGTCAGAGAATCAACTCTTCCAGCAACACCTCAGGTTTATGACGCAGACTATACCAATGAGGAGAGTTTTGAAAGTGCTGTTGATTTGTTTGTGGATCAATTTATTAAAGAACACTCAAAGAGAATTCTGCAGCCAGGTTGGGGTAGTTATGAAATTCTTTTTCATCTCGTTCGCCTGAAATTACAAACCAAAGCTGATTTATACGAGCATACTTTCTCTACCTTGCTAGATCATGGCCCTGAGAATAGTGAACGAGATCTTGGCTGGTGGCGTGACTTCGAAGTTATCTTCTCCAAATTTGTTCTCAGAATGAGTAGAACACAATATTTTTCATCGCTTATTCCCAGTCTGCTAGAAATGCAAACGCAACTACGTGAGCTTACCTGGTCAATGAAAAGTGATATCCATGTTAAATATGAGTATGGGACATTATTGCAAGCAAGGATGCAATCAATATTGGCTCAGTGCAAAGATCTTGCCGGTGTTAAAGATGTTATTAATGTCTATTTTGATCAATTCGGTGTTAAACGTGCATTTCTGGTGTTGTATAACTCCACTGGTGGCAGCGTCGATTGTATTGCGCATCTAAGCTATAAGTTTCCATCTGTTGGAGCAGATGATCACCATACTGAGGAAAGCCTAAATGAAGATTTTGAATCAAGAAATATTTTACCAAAGTCGTTGATACCTGAATTGTATACAGGAACGTTAGTACTGAATCCTTTGTATCACGATGAAATTCAAATAGGCTATCTGCTTGTTGATGCGGAAGAGGCGACCAACCTGACCATTGAATTTCTGGTTTACTCTCTTAACAATGCACTCAAACGTTGCCTTGATTCTAAGTCGTCTGCAAATCTGGGTGATGTATCAACCTTATCTTCATCGCATTTATAAAATCTTTTGAACGTGTGATCATTAATCGAATCCGGCCCGTACCCGACTGCTATGGTGATAACATCGTCAAATTGCATAATGTTCCGTTGGGGTTTCGAAGATGTCAGACAATACGATTTCACAATGGTTGGCTGAACACCCTGAAGTAGAATCTATTTTTGTCTGCGTTTGCGATCTGAACGGCATTATGCGTGGTAAACGTATCCCTGTTCATCAGGCCAGGAAAATGAGTGGTGGTCAGCTGCGCATGCCTTTGTCGCTGGTTAATGTGGACGTTTGGGGCGAAGATATCGAGGGTAGCCAACTTGTTTTCGAAACCGGCGACGCAGATGGTCTTTGCGAGCTTGTCGATCGTGGCTTAGTGCCTGTTAACTGGACCAGTCGCCCAGGTGCCTTGGCCATGCTATGGATGCGATATGAAAATGGAGTACCTTTTGAGGGCGATCCACGACGTGCCTTAGCTCAGATGGTCGAACGCTACCGAGTACTTGGTCTTACACCCGTGGTTGCAACAGAGCTTGAATTCTACCTATGCGACCCGGCTAAGAACAACCCTCAAGCACCGTGTTCACCAATTACCGGCGAGCGGCTGGATTCAAATGGCGTACTGTCGGTGGATGAATTAGAGCATTTCGATGCGTTTTTAAACGAGGTCTATGATGCCTGCGCGGCGCAAGGTGTTCCTGCTGATGCGGCGATTTCAGAAAATGGCGCAGGCCAATTTGAAATCAATATGACGCACGTTGCCGACCCTCTGCGTGCAGCGGATGATGCTGTGCTCTTCAAACGACTGGTTCGAGGTATAGCGCGTAAGCACGGATTCCTCGGCACCTTTATGGCCAAACCTTACAACCAGCGCTCAGGCAATGGCTGCCATGTTCACTTCTCACTTGTTGATGATAACGGTGTGAATGTTTTTGACAATGGCGGGGATGAAGGCACGCCATTAATGTTGCATGCAGTTGCAGGCCTACTGGCAACCATGTACCAGAGTACATTAACTTTTGCACCGCATGAAAACTCTTATAAGCGCCTCAGAGTTGGTGCGCATGCACCTACCAACATAGCCTGGGGTTATGAAAATCGCACTGCTGCGATACGTATTCCTGGTGGTAGCCATAAAGCTCGTCGAATAGAACACCGTGTTGCTGGTGCCGATGCTAATCCCTATCTGGTTCTCGCCAGTATTCTCGGTGGTGCGTTGATCGGCATCGAGCAAAAGATGACGCCTCCCGATGCCATAACAGGCGACGCCTATAAGCTTGATCTTGAACAACTGCCATTGGATTGGTCCAGTGCTATTGATGCCTTTCATTCAGGTGAGCATGTGCAGGAGATTTTCTCTGAGCAACTGCAGAGGTTGTTCGTTGAGTGCAAAACACAGGAACTCAATCGTTTTGCTACAACGGTAACTGACTTTGAATATCGCTCGTACCTGGAAGTTGTGTAGTTAAAATATTGGACGGATCGGCCTGGCCAATCGCGGTTAGTAGAAGCGAGTAGGGTCAATTGCTCTGGATAATAGCTAACAGAGTACAGTAAAGCACTAAAATACAATACCAATAAGGCTCATAAAAAGGACATATTCAGAAATAGTAGATAAATTAACCACCAAAGCCGATATTAACTGTTCCTGAACAACCATTAAGTCGATAGACGGGAACAACAATGAAATTATTCTCCAGATTCTCTGCCACTGTCATGGCAGGTGTAGATAAAACCGTTTCACATATTGAAAACCACGATGCGGTTATCGAAGCCTCCTTAAAAGAAAGCCAACGTGCAGCAGCACAAGCGCGAGTGAGGCTTCAACGTGTTACTCGCGACGGCGAAGCATTAGCGCAGCGCCAAAAACTTCTGCAACAAAAAATTGAACATTGGTTAGTGCGAGCCAAATCGAATCACGATAAAGACAGAAGCCTTGCGTTGCAATGTATTGCAAAACGAAAACAATGCATTAGCGATGAACTCGAAATTCGTGACGCGCTAAAACGTCATGCTGAAACGGAAAAGCGGATGGTGGAAACTATTTCCACGATTGAAAAACGCGTAACGTCGATGTCGCAACAACGCAATCAGATGCGTAGTCGCCAATCAGCTGCTGAAGCGCTTCGAGTAATAAACCGAATTGAGGGTAATGACACAAATGGTATTGACGATACCTTTGAACGCTGGGATATCTCAATTAGTGAAACAGAGATCAACGCTGGTGTTTCATCTGAGTATGCTGAGCTCGATACTCTTGACGACAGTTTCACTTTGATTGAAGAGCAACAGGAATTAGAAGATGAGCTTGATACGCTTATCGCAGAGGACAATGTACCTGATCAAGGTGTTGGTCAATGAGTACCTTAACAGCGTCCACAGAATTAGCGCTCAGTACCGCTGAATGTTTTGTAGGGCCGCTGGAAAAGCCAGGTATTGTTAGCCAATCCTCAGAAGATCTAGCGTCGGGGCCGACTTGCAATATATATGCGTCAGTAGGAGCTGAGAAATCTGAAACCCAGATGGGCGGAACAATCGTCAGCCTGGTATCGAAATTTGGATCACTGTCGAGCATTATTCGTGTTGCTGGTGTCGCTGCTATGGTTGCGTCAATGTGTCTGTTTCTCTTCGATGGTATGGGTGTTGTCAACGACATACAGCGCTTCTTTACTATGTTGATGCTAACCGGCGTGTTAAGCGCAGGCGGATTTGCACTGGCATTTATACTTAAGGAACATCGTGGGGCACGCTCCTTTTTTGGACTGGCATTGCTCTCCGTACCGGTAAACTTCACCGTGCTGGGCGCGCTGTTTTATTCAGTTATTCAATTAGATCAAGTGACAACAGCCTACCCGACAATGGCTCATTGGGAAGTTCTGGATGTGGCTAGTCTGGGTACCGCGGTGCTTTTTGCGGCACTCGCCTTGATTCCTGTGACTATCTTAGGTGTTTCAATATTGGCGCGCGAAGGTCGTGCATGGTTAGGTTTGGCCTTGCTCGCCAGTAGCTCGCTATTGCTTTTACCAATTCGGGACACCACATGGATAGCTCCTGTGGTGGCGCTTGCGATTGTTGTTCTTATTACCGTCGTTAAACGATTTGGTGAGAACACAATCTCTTTGAAAACACTCTCAGGACGGTTCGTACAAACGCTATTGTTTTTACCACCGGCAATCATGTTGTTTAGAAGCTTTTGGTTGTATGAAATAACTGCCTTATCAAGCATGGTCATAGGCGTAACTATTTATGCAACTGTGCGATATGCCAGCCAACGAATAAGTCCTGAAGGCATCATCGTCAACGCTTTGCATATAATCAGTGCGTTTGTTGCGCTCGTGACCGGTGTAATGGCATTGTTCGTTTTTGAACCGATTTCAGTGCCACTCTTTCTGGCCATACCATTTAGTCTGGTATTTGGTGGATTAATGCTGGAATTGGAAAGTCGAGTGCGCAAACCTGAGTTTGCCAATGTTCTGGGTATAGGAGCTTCTGTTTTGGTGGCTTGTGCGACGGTATTGCAACAACAAGTGTACGATGTGCCAGGTATGTTTTACGCTGGACTCGTAGTCCCTGTTATCATGATCGTTGTTGCCGCTATTCAGCAGCACAAAGGGAAAATGATCATCGGCGCAGTAGCACTACTAGCGGTTTTCCTGCTACACGCATCTGGAATATTTACCTTTTTTACTCAGACTGGTTGGTTGGGTTTTGCAACGCTTGGTGGCATAGCTATATTGGTCGCTTCTTTGCTGGAGCGGTTTGGGCCCATGCTTAGTATGAAATCACGTCTTTGGTTTTCACGAGCTGATTAACAGGTAGACTCCCCACACTTAACTATTATTAATGGAGATAGAATTTGTTCAGTCATGTAATGCTAGGCGTAAACGATATGGACGCCTCTAGAAAATTTTACGATGCCACGATGGGTGCGCTGGGTTACTCGGCAGGTGTGATAGACGCGAAGGGCCGGTGTGTTTATCGCAGCGACTCTGGCGTGTTTTTATTATCAGTCCCATTGGACGGTAATGCTGCATCGGGTGCCAATGGCGGAACTGTTGGGTTTGCAGTTGATAGTAGTGCTGCTGCCGATGCCTGGCACGCTGCTGGTGTCGCAAACGGTGGTACCGCATGTGAAGACCCACCTGGCCCTCGTGGTGATCCTGCTTCTATGTATCTGGCTTATCTGCGCGACCCAGCGGGTAATAAAATTTGCACGTTGCAACGACTGAGGTAATTTAAATAAGTGTATTGCAGTTTCTGCTCGACAAGGAAGTCGGGCGGTATGCAATTGATCGCACAACATTAATACGCGTTACGGTGCACCCAGCCTTTAATCGCACTAATAGCGATAATTTTAATATCCAGCCAAAGCGACCAGTTCTTAATGTAGTAAACGTCATGCTCAACGCGTGCAACCATATCTTCAACGAGCGCAGTCTCACCTCTCAAGCCATTAACCGTAGCCCATCCAGCCAACCCCGGTTTTACCGCATAGCGTGATTCAAGCGCAGGAATAATATGCTTATATTGCTCATCCAGGGGAGCAGGGTGAGGGCGAGGTCCTACCAGGGACATAGAACCTGTGACCACGTTAAACAGTTGGGGTAATTCGTCCAGACTGGTCTTACGCATAAAAGCACCTAATCGGGTAACACGCGGGTCATCCTTTTGGGTCTGTTTAAACGATGTGGCCGTTGGAGACGGGGTGCTGTAGTTCTGGTACATCGTACGGAATTTATATACTTTGATGAGCTCCCGATTGCGACCGAGTCGTTGCTGGTAGAACAAGGCAGGGCCAGTACTATCGAGTTTGATCAGAATCGCCAGTACGGCGAAAACGGGTAACAGCAGAATCAATGCAATGCCACCAATAGCAAGATCACACAGGCGCTTGCACGCCGCACCCAAGCCGACGATAGGCGTAACTGGGGTATGGTCATCCGTTAGAAATGTTCGCCATACCTGCACAGGGCTTGGTTCCATGTTGCGATTAGAACTCGAGGGTTTAGCTGACGAGGCCAGTTCCACGATGTTTTTATTGGTCTTCGTCGTACGAGTCCTGACAATTGACACGGGTCTCTCCTAGCTCAGTGTTTTTGTTCGTCTTGAACGTAAATTAGTACAGTAAGGGTATAGCAACATTGTGCCCAGTCTGTGAAATTTACCTAGCGGGTGCACTTGCCTGGAGAAGCTTAGAATGTCTTTTTCTACGCAACAGTGCGCATAATGTCTGACACCAGCAAGGCAGGCTGTGCCGCACACGCTGCATCCGTCGTTAGGTAGTTGTTTTAGCTCAAACTAATCTAACAGTTGTTAACCTCGTGTTGAGTCGGGTTGATCGTTACTAAACATCGGAAACTCGGTTTTATTACCGTATGCGAACATTCGGGTAAACGATTTTGCAGATGCGTTGTTTTCGATTTGGTGCAGGGTGGGAAATTGAATTTGGCCAACTACCACAACTACCACACCTACCACAACTGCGGCAGCCGGCCGTGTACAACGATTTGTTCAGTTAAGTTTCATGGAAACAATTGGCTAAGTGCAACTTAGCTAGCAATACGTTCTCGTTCTGCTGGTTGTTTCTCGACGACTTTTCCCCATTTCACTTTCGGTGCAATGCAGGATTGGTCAATTCTGTGAAGATTTTTACTGACAACGTTCTGAATTTCATCAAGTAGGTTATCGCCCAGTGTATTTAAGCGATTCATTCCGAGTGCTTTGAATTTTGTATTCGCAAGAATATACCGGTGCTCTTCTTCCTCGTCGCGTGGGTTAACAACTTGTTTAATTTTGGCGTTCATCAGATTAGCAACATGATCAGCGACTGACTTGACCGTTCGCGTTTCGGATATTTGATGCATCACCTCGACTTCGCTGTTATTGGCGGCGGGTGAGATAACAGCCGTTTCGATACACTTAACCGTATCTTGAATATGAATGAATGCGCGTGTTTGCATCCCTTTTCCATAAACAGATATAGGCATTCCTGCCTGCGCCTGCACCACGAAACGATTTAATACAGTTCCATAAATTTCATCGTAGTCAAATCGATTGGACAATTCACTCGACATTCTTGTCTCTGTTGTCTGAGTGCCCCACACGATGCCCTGATAGAGGTCTGTGATATTAATTGCGTAGTTTTGCGAATAGAAATTTAACAGCGATGTAATCTGAGATTTAGACAGATGGTATATCGAGGTTGGGTTTAATGGTATTTGCCCTTGTACTTTATACTCAACGTTGTTGCTATCTACACTGGAAAACTCTGTGTGCCCTTCTGGTATCTCAAAAGCTCTGTCTTCGTACCCATAGACACCGATAGAGCCCAGATGAACAAGCTTTATGGTTCTGTCGTGCTGCTCTATCGCGCGCAACACATTATTTGCGGACAGCACGTTATTGCTCAGTGTGTAGTTACCGGCTTCTACCGTCATCATAGAGTAGGGTGCGGAGCGCTGAGCTGCCAAGTGCACTATGCAGTCAGGGTTGTATGATGAAACTACTTCCTTCAACGGCGCATAGTCGTGTGCAATGTCCAGGTTATAAAATAGAATTTCCTGGCCTGTTAATTCTCGCCATTTAGCTATTCGATTATGAATAGCATTTATTTCGGTTAGCGATTCATACTGAAGTGCACTTGCTATCGACCTTCTGGAAAGATTATCAATGATGAGAACATTATGGCCAAGGTTGGATAAATGGAGTGATGTGGGCCATCCACAGAAACCATCACCACCTGTAATTATTATTTTCATAATCAATCCATCGTCTTTGATAGTATGAAAAGACTAGCAGATGGATCTGCAATGACACGCGCCATAGGCGTGGATAAAGTGACACTCGCGCGTCGAGTATTGGCGCTGCGGTTGTTTGTTCGTCAACTGGTTCAACGATTCGCTTCGCCTGTTCTAACACCGTCGTTTTATTCTTGCTTCAAGCCAAACAAACGACCACTCTTAATAAGTAAACCCAGTAGCAGCCAGGGTTCAATTAAATAGCGGTGTGCATAACGACGAGGTCGACTAACCAGACGCCAAACCATTTCCAGACCGAAAGGGCCAAACCAACGTGGAGACATTGCCATCTCTCCTGCCATATATTCAAGACACGCACCTACTGCAATAATACAGCGATTGCCAAGTTCATCATGGTTCTCCAACATCCACTGTTCCTGGCGACCCATACCCATGCCAACCACAATGATGTCCGGGTTGAATGCGGCTATGTCATCGAGTACTGCCTGATTAGCTGCACTACCTTTGATGGTATCAAAGTATCCGTCCTTGCCTTTCATAATTACGTTTGGCGCCAGCTCGGAAAGTTTAGATACCGCTCGTGCATTTACATCTGCATTAGACCCAATGCAGTACATACGCCAGCCTTTGTCTGACGCAGCACGCACATAATCTGGCATCCAATCGTGAATCGCGGCTCGGTGTTTCATTGTTGTATGCCGAAGCTTGTGCAACCAGGCTAGATATACGATGGGAAACCCGTCGATGTGAATCATCGCCTGCGGAAGTTCATGCAGGCTGTGGAAAGCTTCATCAGTCAATTCTACATAGAGGCCATGCAAATTCTGATGTGCGATGATCAGCTGTTGTTTAGTATGGATGGAAAGCGCTGTTGCTTCAATAATTTCAGCAGGAGTGGTAGGCGTAATGCGCAGACCGAAAATTCTGCCACTACGCTCGGCAATCCAATTGACAACAGTTTGATCGTCAGAATTCATGATTTAAGGGGGCGAACGAGCTGGAAATAAGAGTATAGGAGACAAGTACGGGGTGCGAAGGAGCTGAAGGGATTGTGAATGGGGACTAATTTTTTCTGTCGTTTTATTCAGAATAAGCGCTTACGTTGGAGAGTTGAATTTTAAACGGCCCGTCTTGCTTGTCGTAAATGTAGAGACCCATTGATATCAATTGCGCACGGTTGAGTTCAGGTCCGTCGAGTCGCATGCCACGAAACCGGGGCTTAAATTGTGAAAAAGAGATATCGACTGTAATCCATTCATCAGTGGTGGTTTCAAAATCAGTCCAATAACTAATCCTGTTGCCACGCCAGATTGCATTGGTTTGTAATTGCCAGGAAAAACGTCGTCCATCGCCATTTACCTGCAGCCGTATTCCATCATAATTCGATAAATTCAGTTCGAACGGTTCAGTACGTATCGAACTAAAACCTCCGCCATTGGTATTCGTAACTCCGGTAAACAGCACCATCCCGTCATCTTGCATAAAGCTGCCCTGGCTCAGGCCACCCATTACGCTGTCGTTCTGCACATACCAGCCAAGATTGGCGGTGGCTGCTGTAAAGTCGGTGAGTGTTTCTACTCCGGATGTGCTCGCGGTCGAAGCATCTGATGATGTGCCTGGATAGGTCATAAGGTGTAATCCGAACAACAGAGTTAAGAGGTTGCAATTGAATCTTGGTTTCACGAGCATTATGATTACTTGATTACTTGATTACTTGATTACTTGATTACTTGATTACTTGTCGCTGTCGTAGCGCATCACTCCTTGGTGCTTTTTTATCCTCTATCTTTTTTCATTCCAATTCTTGACACAGTAAAGAATTGGTCGTAGCATGAGCCATGAAAAAATCTGAGGTCAATCAGAGTCCGGTTGACGTTCCGCAAGCATTAAAGGCGGCCGGTCTCCAGGTTACGGCGCAACGCCTTGCTGTATATCAGGCGATAGAGTCATCGCCTCATGCTATGGCCGACGACATCCACCGAGCGGTAATTTTGGCGCTCGGTGTAATCTCAAAACAAGCAGTTTATGATGCGCTGAATGCTATGTCGGAACATGGAATTATACGCCGTATCCAGCCAGCTGGATCTGCTGCGCGCTACGAGCATCGCGTTGATAACCATCATCATCTGATCTGCCGTCAATGTGAAAATTTAATTGACGTTGAATGTGCTGTGGGCAAGGCTCCATGCCTCAAAGCAGAACACGATCATGGGTACGAGATTGACGAAGCAGAAGTCACTTACTGGGGTGTTTGCCCGGCTTGTCAAAAAGCATCCGCGAGCACTTAACCGCTCTAAAGTGATTGGCGAAACTTAAGTTAGTAAGAAAGTACGTAGAAAGAAAATAACCAGTGAAACAGTAAGTAGCCGGCACTGACCGGTGAACAGGTAATTCGAAAAATACAATTCGACATCAATCGACACAATCAAATTAATTCAGGAGACTCTTATGGACAGTGATATCGGAGGTGGTTGCCCCTTTGCCCACGGCGGTAATACATCAACAGACAAACCCGTCACTAAGTGGTGGCCTAACGCGCTGAATCTAGACATTCTGCATCAGCACGGTGCTCGTACCAACCCGATGGACCCGGATTACAACCATCGTGCAGCAGTCAAAGCGCTTGATCATAATGCGGTTAAAGCGGATGTAAAAGCATTGTTAACCGAGAGTCAGGAATGGTGGCCAGCCGATTGGGGTCACTATGGTGGTTTGATGATTCGCTTAGCGTGGCACTCAGCCGGCTCTTACCGTATGGGTGATGGTCGTGGTGGAGCGGGTTCGGGGAACATTCGATTTGCTCCGTTAAATTCATGGCCTGATAACGCAAGCCTCGATAAAGCACGCAGAATCCTTTGGCCTGCGAAAAAGAAGTATGGTAACGCGCTATCCTGGGCTGACCTGATCATTCTGGCTGGCAACATGTCGTATGAATCGATGGGCCTGAAGACCTTCGGTTTTGGCTTTGGCCGCGAAGATATATGGGGTCCGGAAATAGACGTTAACTGGGGTTTGGAAGACGAGTGGCTGGCTGACAGTGCCAATCGCTATGATGACCTGGATGATGCCTCAACCATGTTCAACCCGTTAGCATCAGTTCATATGGGTTTGATTTACGTAAACCCTGAAGGAGTTAACGGCAATCCTGATCCTGCTCGAACAGCCAAGCATGTGCGTGAAACTTTTTCTCGTATGGCAATGAATGACGAAGAAACAGCTGCACTTACTTGCGGTGGTCATACGGTTGGTAAAGCACATGGTGGCGGTGATCATGCCAACATTGGCTCGGAGCCTGAAGGTAGTGGTTTGGAATCACAAGGTTTTGGGTGGGCTAATCCTGGCCATTCAGCGAAAGCTTCGAACGCGTTTACCTCTGGGATAGAAGGTGCGTGGACCAAGAATCCAACTCAATGGGACATGGGTTATTTCGACTACTTGTTTAACTACGAGTGGGAGTTAACAAAATCGCCAGCAGGCGCTAACCAATGGAAACCGGTTGACATGCCTGAAGATGCCAAGCCGGTTGATGCAACCGATCCATCAATTCATCACGACCCAATGATGACAGATGCCGACATGGCTATGAAGGTGGATCCGGTTTACAACAAGATCTGCCAGAAATTCATGGCAGACCCCGCATATTTCGCTGATACATTTGCTCGTGCCTGGTTCAAGCTTACGCATCGAGATATGGGGCCAAAAGCAAACTACCTCGGACCAGATGTACCTAAAGAAGACCTGATTTGGCAAGACCCGATTCCTGCAGGTTCCACATCATATGATGTTGCTGCGGTTAAATCGAAATTAGCTGATAGTGGTTTGTCTTCTGCCGACATGATCGCAACGGCATGGGATAGTGCTCGAACATTCCGCGGTTCTGATAAACGTGGTGGTGCAAATGGTGCGCGTATTCGCCTTGCACCTCAGAAAGATTGGGAAGCCAACGAGCCAAAACGTCTCGGCAATGTGCTTAAAGTGTGCGAGCAAATTGCCTCCGACGCAGGTGCTTCAATAGCCGACGTTATTGTGTTAGCTGGCAATGTTGGTCTAGAGCAGTCTATAAAAGCGGCTGGTCAAAAAGTTGCAGTTCCGTTTACGCCGGGTCGTGGTGATGCAACTGACGAAACCACCGATGCAGAAAGCTTCTCCGTGCTTGAGCCGCTTGCCGACGGGTTCCGAAATTTTCAGAAGGAACAATACGCGGTAGGTCCCGAAGAGTTGATGCTTGATCGTGCGCAGCTGTTGGGTATTACAGCTGCAGAGATGACAGTGCTGTTGGGTGGTATGCGAGTGCTGGGTACTAACCACGGTGGTTCAAAGCACGGGGTGTTCACCGATCGTGAAGGTCAATTGACAAATGATTTTTTCGTCAATCTGACTGACATGGATAACAGCTGGCATCCCGTTGAGTCTGATAGTACTTACGAAATTCGTGATCGTAGTAGCGGTAAAGTTAAATGGACCGCCACCAGCGCAGATTTGGTTTTCGGTTCTAACTCAATTCTGCGTGCTTATGCAGAAGTCTATGCGCAAGACGACAACAGCGAAAAGTTCGCACGTGATTTTGTTGCTGCATGGACTAAGGTAATGGATGCAGATCGATTTGATTTGCAGGCTTAGTAAATAGAATGGGGCTGCCCTGCCTGGGGCAGCCACAATAACTAGCGTGCCAGCTAGCTCAGCGTGAGAAGGCGTACTTTTCCAATCAGTTAGCGCACACCCACACCAACGCGAAAACGGATGACCGGGTCGATGACCACAAAATCCAGCGGGTTGGTCCCTTTGGCAGATACCACCAGCTGAACATCGGGTGCTTCTGCGAAGTCTCGTACATCAACGTTGTCAACGACCAACTCTAAAACCGTGGCATTACTGCCAATTTGCGGATCACCTTCTGGTAGTGATGCAATTTGCACAGTTTGATTGGTTCCGTCGACTGTTGCTTCTAGTGACAGTATGAGGCCACTCAGGAAATCGAAGTTGTCCGGATTATTATCTGCAATTTGATCCAGTGCCGGGTCATCTGAGTCAGGGCTCACAGTGAACGTGGCTGAACGCAGATTTACCGACGTCACTATATCCAGTGACGAGTAGCCCTCTTGGTCTTTTAAGTCTAATGGAAATTTAATTGGCGGTAGTGCTAACGCGCCAAGACTGACGGGCAGTCCGGGTATGATAATCTGATCGAGGGCTTCCTCAAATGATTTTGTACCAAGCGTTGTATCGCTACAGGCAACAAGTAACAGACCGGCTGCTGAAACAGAAAGTAGAGATTTGTATTTGTACATCATGGATGATCCTCAATGGATACTGAAAAGGACAGCCTTGATTTAGCTGGAACAAGGGCGGCGTGGATTGAACAAACTGGAATATGAATACGACGCGACAATATAGCACCCATTGTTGCTCCTGCTGCCATTACAAATGCGTGATGCAATTGTTAATACAGGTTGGCAACAATCTAACAGGCCGTATTATACTCGCTGCTAGTGCAATAATTAATCGTAATTGCGGTTTGTAAAAAACTGTATCTTGGTGGTAGTGAAGGATAAGTTAAATGAAACCACTAAAGCCAAAAAAAAATTCAGAAAACCTCAGCCGCGCAAAATTGTTTATTCAAAAAGATCTGAGTTGGCTGATGGGTTATCCCGGCACGAAGGGTAATTGGCATTCCGCTCCCGAGGGGCAGTGCGAGCGCCAAATGCAACTGTCCTCTGGTGATATAAAGCGTGCTACTTACACAATAAACAAACTGCGTGGTGATTTTCCTCGTGTATTGCCGAAATTAGTCGGTGATGTCGACTTGTGGTACACGCGTCATCAATTGCTTATCAATACATTAAAGCTAAGCGTGAACGGCAAGCAAGATTTGCCGTCATCAGCAATTGAAATGCAGCCCGACTACCGTAAATCGGCTCGCCAAAAAGCACTACAATTGAAACGTGACGTTCCCGGTTTAGGACCCTTGGTAGATGCCTTTTCGTGGCACTGCTGGCTTGAACCGAAGCTGTTTACCACAGCGATAAAATGGATTGACGGGAACCAGGAAAATTTCCAACATATAGAAGGCATTTTCGGACATCGCTTTGCTAGTATCCTGTTAATTCGCATTTATGAATTGAAAATTAAACACGGTGCTGGTCGTGCTGCTGGTTTGATTGAGTTTCTGTGCATCGAATCTTTATTTGACGTACGGACAGAGGGAGGAGCACTGTATCTTCAGCGCTTGCGGACGCATATCGAACAGTCAAAAAAAACAGTCCCTGACATTGGCAAAATTGAATCTGAATGGAAGGCTGAGTTTTTACTTTGGATAGACTGGTTAGTCTTGCAGAATGATCGAGTAGCCCGTGCAGCTCTTGACCTGTTTTTATTGGTTAAGGATTCACCGAATGTTGCTGAATGGTCTTATTGGTGGGACTTAGTGCGTTTCGAGAAAAAGCAATTTGACAAGTCAAGATATACGAAGCCTAAGCAGGGAGAATTGCTTGAGAAGATCAAAGATCATCCGCATGAATTGGACGCACGCATGTTCTTTTCAGTGCTCAAGCAATTCTCGACAATATCCAGTAACGAGTTGCATAAAGCGGTGCGCAGTGCTTTACCCGATCTGCCAACAGATATCAATTCAGTGGATAACAGGCTGGAAATGCTGTTGCAATGGAATGCTCTACAGTTCTATGCATCGCGAAATAAGAGAAAACTACTGGTTAGTATTATAAAAGAGTATCGAAATTATCTTGCAAGCCAACCCGGATTTGAACGGGGGGTTACACCTTTGGGGGTTTTGTATCCCTATCACACTGGATTTGCTTTTCGGTATCCTCGATATACATTTAGCCATGTTCTTTTGAACGATATGGCAACAACACAGCAAATTCGAAATTTTTTCCAGTGCATTCCAATACTAACAGCTAATAAGAATTTCAAGCTTCGCAGTGACCATGACTATTGGATTACCTCGCTCGCACGAATATCAAACAGCCCACAGCTGTGCGCTACTGCATTGTTTAAACTCGAACAATCACAAGCCTTAAACGATGTGGAATACAAGCAGCTTGAACTGTCTGTGAAACTCTGTGATGGCGATTTGGAATTCTTTTTACCGATACTCAAGGCAGTTAGTAAGCATTATGATTCAAAAGAGGGCCGAGGCCGGATTGCACCACAGTCGATTCATATTTGGAGCAATGCCTTAGGTGATGATGTTCGCGCTGCTGTACTGGACGGGCACCTTGCTGTGCTTGACAGTACTGCACATAAAATTGCAGTGGTAAAAAACTCGGGTGGTAGAATTAAGAAAGTCTTTCCACGTCAGTCAGAGCTTGAAGAGGTACTCGATTGGATTGATTTTTATCCTTGTGAGCTTCATTCCTCACTCAATCAACTAGCCAATGTACATTCAGATGCACAAAGTGCAGCTGCACGAATACTTCAAAAAGACTTTCTCCATCCAGCAAAGATAAAGCAAGAACTAAAGGCGTTAAAAAAAGGCCAGTCTTCAGGGAAAGCACAACACGTGAAAGCGAGAATCAAAAAACTCGAACGGTGGCTGGTACAACCACCTGTTCCCGGTGCCAGAAGGGTTAAGAACCTGGACGAAAAGCTGCAACAAGCAGTTGTCAGGGAAAAGGTAAATTCGTGGGAAGCCAGTGTGTCTGTGGCTTACCAGGGCTATCTGCAACGGTTACTCAAGTGCGAAGCGTTGCCAGGTTGGACTCAACGCGAAGACGTGCCGAATCTGCTCAGCCCCTTTAGTGATTTAAAGCCAGCCATCAGAAAGCTTGCGATAGACATTCTGATCAATCGCTGTAATGCACCGCCCTGGGATATGCGTTCGCGAGCAGCAAACAAACGCTTCCTTAACATAATGTTTGAACGCAACATCGATATGGAACCATGGCTCGACAATGCACCAGTAGCAAGGTTAGAGCACAAAGATCGAGAAGTTGTACTGACTCTTGAAAGAGATTCTCTGGAAGTGCTTTCAATGGGCAAGCATTTTCAGACCTGCCTGTCGCCAGGTGACTTTAACTATTTCTCTGTCTTTGCCAATGCGGCTGATATTAACAAGACTGTTTTGTATGGTCGTGACAGTAAATCTGGACGGGTCGTTGCCAGGTGTCTTTTAGCCTTAACTGATAAAGGCGAAATCGTAAAGTTTTACTCTTATCGTCACGATGCTGAATTTGATTTTGACTTCTTCACCATTGAGTATGCCACGCGTCTGGCGAAAAGCATGAACACGGTTTTGGCCGGAAGAGGCACGGTTAGCCTTTTGGTGGCACCAGACTGGTACGACGATGGCGTAGAAGATATTACCAATCGCTTTTCATCGTTAGCCCATGATAGTGTTGAAGCGCGTCTGAAAGCGTGTGAGTTGCATGAGGTTGCCGGAATTTTAGAGAGCGAACTAACACCATTGCAGTTTGATGAATTGACACTGCCACACGTTTTCTCCATAGACGCTTTCGATGGAAGACCTGAGTTGGTTCTCCCGCTTTTCGCACACGTTGTACGAAATGATAACCTGAGAGATAGCACGCTTATTCGCGTGCTGCAGCTACTGCACAGATGCGGCAGATCAAATGAGATCCGGAAATTGATGCCCAGGCTTATAAGAATTGTACTTAAAAATGAGTACTCTCACATGAGTAGCAACAATGCGATCATTTTAGCTCTGCTGGTATCTGTCTCCGCTGCAAAAGTTGTTGAAATACTGAAGCAAACACGTTCAAAGGGTGTGCGCAAATGGAGTCAGGAGACTGATACTGATCGGCTTTTAGTTTGTGTTATGGCCAACTATCAGCTGAAGCGTTTAAAAACTACCGCGAGCCTGATCGAAACAATGGCAGACCTGTCAACGAACAAAAAAACCAAGAATAGCTTTATCGAACTATCGAAAGATATAAAAAAGGGTGACGACCTGGCATATGTTAAAGAGGTGCTACTCGAAATGGCTGTATATTTTGAAACAGCCGAAATAAAATAGGCAAGAAAAAAGGGAAAACACGATTACAAACAAGGTCTCCATTAAAGTAAAGTGAAGCAGGTGATAATTTCCTACCCGGCCTTATAATCTCTATCAGCCTCAGGGTCGCGTGAATCAAAACCGAGCGCATCAATTTCATCCCAAACCACTTTAGGAATGTCGGCTGATGCCCAGGCTATTGTTTCGGCAATTCGTTCAGGTTTTGATATACCAACAACGGTAGAAGCAATACGTTGACTCTTCATAGAAAATTGCAATGCCAGCGCACCCGGTGCAATACTGTGTTTAACGCAAATCGCTTCTATTGCCCGCACTGGTGCAAGCTTCTTATCGTCGGCGAGTTGATAGGTCACCCGCGGCATAACCGCGCTGCCTTTTGCCAGCACACCACCAGCAAATGGTGCTGCATTGAGAATGGCAATGTTGCGATTGGCAGCGTGGTCAAACATGTCATTGGCGGCGCGATTCAACAGGGTATAACGATTGTGGCTTATCAGCGCATCAAAGGGTCTTTCGCGCAAGATTGGAAACATAATATCGATGTTCCCCATTGCAAGCCCTACCGCTTGTGCAATGCCTTCATCTTTTAGCTTGAACAGTTCGTCTAGTGCACCGCCCTCAGCGGTAATTTCTTTTAAGTCTCTTGCGTGTTCAGGGTCGTGTAAATGCAATAGCGGAATCGAATCAATACCCAACCGTGTCAGACTCTCCTCTAGCGATTGACGCACTCTGCCGGCATCGAGGCGGCCAGTTTCCATATCCCGATCAATCTTGGTAGACAGCACAAATCCATTGGGCAAACCACCGCGTTCGCGAATGGCGTCTCCTATGCGTTGTTCACTTCGACCAAAGCCGTAGTTATTGGATGTGTCCAGACAGTTTACCGGGCCATCGAATATAGCTTGAAGGGTATCGCGAGCTCGTGCATCATCCACTTCATAGCCATAAGTGTCGGGCATGTTGCCAAGTCCTGACGTGCCAAAACACAAAGGTGTTACTTTTAATCCGGTTTTACCAATCGGTAGCTGGTTCATAATGCGTTTAGTTTATTAAATTCGATAGAAGTCGGCGGCAGTTCCCGAGAATATTAGATCGCGTTCGGATGATGATAGCTCGGCTGTTAGTTCTTGTGCTAGCTGGTACCAGTCATCGTACTCGCAACGCATGCGCACAACTGGCCAATCCGATCCCCACATGATGCGCGCTGAACCAAACACATTGATTAAATGATCTGTATAAGGTTTGAGTGCACTGACCGTCCAATCCGACTTGCATTCAGTTACCAGTCCTGACAGTTTGCAATACGCATTGGTGTCGCTGGCCAGGGCTGCCATACCTGTTGACCACTTTCGGAAATTCTCCTCATTGTGATGTCGAAATTGTGGCTTCATACAGTGATCGATTACTGCGCGCATAGCTGGATACCGGCTTAGCAAGGTATGAAAATTATCTAAATGATTTGGAAATCCAAGACAGTCGAATGTCAGGTCCAAATTAACAATCGCCTCGTACGCCCATTGCACATCATCGCGCAACATCCAGTCATCGTCGCTTATGTCCTGAATCATTGGTCTGACACCGGCAAACTTTGGATGCGCTGAAAAAGCACGTAGCGCATCGATGTGCGATACATCTTCGAAGTCTATCCATCCCACCACTTTTGCTACATGGGGTGTTGCATCGGCAATGCCAAGCAAGTATTCAGTTTCGGCCAGACTAGGTGCTGCTTGCACCAATACCGTTTGAGTAACGCCTGCGTTGTCCAGACAATTAGAAAGATCAGCAGGAGAATAAGGACGACTAATTATCGGATCGTTTGGTGGCATCCAGCCATAGTCACCGCGCGCAGGATGCCAAAAATGCTGGTGCGCATCGATACTCATTTGATCACGCCTTTCTTCAGGATGATGTTTCCGTAAAGCCTGCGCTCTCCAGTCTGTACGACGGCGAAGGCTTTGGCAGCGCGTTCATAAAAAGCGAAACGCTCTAGAGACATTATGTCGCGTGGTGCGTCTGCCGATTCATTTATGATCCGCTGAAATTCTTTGACAGTATCAGGCACAGCCTCTGGATCATCGACTACCTGCATACAGTGCGCAGGGTCCGGGACAAAGGAGTCGAGCGGCATTAACGATAAAACGGCTGTCAGAATCTCGCTATTGTTGGAACCATCAGCCCGTACGCATGACGGGCCGCTGGACTCGGCCGGGAAATTCGAATCAACCAGCGCGATTTCGTCCCCATGGCCCATTGCACGTAATACGTAAAGTAATTCTGGTGACAGAATAGGGTCAATGTTATGAAGCATTTTATCCTCCAATTGCTGATACCCACCAGAATAGTTGACAGCCCATGTTGAAGCAATTAGTTTGGGGTGCGGGGCGGCCAGGCGTTTTGTCATGGCTTCACTTTGTCTGACCGTGTTCTACCTACCTCCGTTATAACTAAAATGCTCACTGAGAGGCGTGTTAAAGAGCTCGTGCCCGTTTTGATCTGCTCAGACTCACAGAGTGTGATTGGAGGCCTCAATGAAATTCTGCCTTGCAAGACTTAATGTCTACAACTAGGTCATATTGATTGGAAAGTTCTTGAAGTAGGTTTTAAGCCGTTTGATAAATTCACGAGAGCGGATTGGTACATATTTCCGATCTTGATAAGCAATATACAAATCTGTTCCAACCGGTACTTTTTTACTGCGGTAATCTGGATTGTATTGATCAAGAATGGTTACTAACCGTTTTGCATTGAGATCGTTCACCACATCCCAGTATGATTTCAATGCTATCCCGGCACCTTCAATCGCCCATTGCCTGATTTGTGCACCATCGTCGCAGGAACGGGCCGGCTGAATAACAATGGACTTTTCTCCTTGTGCTGTATCGAAATACCATTTAGACATGGGCGTTCTTATTTGCACCATCGATAAACACGAATGGTATTTCAAATCAGAATACGTTTCCGGAACTCCCCTTTGGTTCAGATACTCTGGCGAAGCACATAGCACTCTGTGGCTGTTAGCTATTTTTTGCGCTATTAGTTGATTATCAGGAGAGACGCCATAACGTATTGCAAGATCAATATTATTCTCGGTCAGGTCAGTTATTGAATCGCTGAGATTCAGAAAAGGCTTAATATCAGGGTTTTCCTGAACAAAGTCGTTCAACAGTGGAACTATGTGCTGGCGTCCCAGATCTGATGTCGCCGTTATTCTTAGCGGACCACTTATAGTTTCTTGTGCGGACTTCAACTTGTGTTCTACTTCATCGATATCTTCCAGCATTCTCAGGCAGTCTTGATAAAACTCTTTGCCACTTTCAGTCAGATTTATACTTCTGGTAGTGCGGGTGAGTAGCTTTACGTTGTAATGCTTCTCCAAACTTTTCATCCGCATTGTGACGCTTGAGGGTGTCATGCCAAGTTCGCGTCCAGCTGCGGCCAATCCATCGCAGTGCACAACCCGTACAAACAGATCCATGTCTTTTAGAATATTCACACTGTTCAAATTAAATGAATAGAGTATTCATAATATCAGCTATTGTGTATTTATTATTAACTAACTAGAATGCCAATGTATTAAAAACAATGACTTAGGTGGATATGATCGTTAATTTGAATGTGCTCACTTGAGAGTCGCCCAGGAATATGGCGTTGCTAATGATCAGGCAATAGGAAGGCACTATGCTAGTTTTGAGTAGAAGACCGGGTGAGACGATTGTTATCGGAGACGAAGTTAAAATCACCGTACTGAACATAAAAGGCAAGCAGGTCGGGTTGGGCTGTGATGCACCTAGCAATGTGACGGTGCACCGAGCAGAGATACATCAAAAAATACAAGAGTCGCTTGAAGCACCGATTATTACTGATGCTCCAGGCAAACCCGATTAGTCCAAGCGTTAGGCGAGTGTTGCTACGCCTGCATTGAGTGTTCCGGAAAACGGAACAACGCGTGTTCCGTCATTAAGGCGCGTCACACGAGGTTGTATACGCTGAAACTCCTCAACTTTATGAGTTAAGCAGTTTTGCAGTCGTCTATCAAACTGAATCAGTATTTCCTGATTAGCAGGGATCTTAATTGACTTGTTAAGACAAGCGACGTTGCAATCGACGATAGCGCCGTCGAACATAAAAGCGCTCCTCGATAACTGATCAATCACCATGGTTTTATCAGAGTGGTTGCGCAAGATCAGAGTCTTGACAGGATCAGCAATTTTACTGATGAGTTTTCCAGAGAGTGCAAGTTCAGTATTATTCGAAAGTGTTTTGCCAAAAATTGCTGGAGCGAAGCCTGCGACACCGACGCATGCAGCACCTAGCAACAGTTTTCGTCTCGGCTGATTGAGCGGATTGTTATGGCGAATTTGTTCGTCGTTCATTTGTTTTCCTTGAAAATGTTCAACTTAACCTTACAACAAAATCAGCGATTTATTGATTAGTTGACATTGTTTCAATGATCACCAGAAAAATATTGGTCAATTTGTTAAAAATCTGATATTTTCAAACGGTAATGTGTTGAATTTCCCGTATTAGCAATATCCCTTGTGCTTGCGCAGTAATCGCAGGTTCCGTCTCTAGTCTTATTCAATCTCTAAGAGTACTATTCACTCTTATGCATTGCAGGTTGCCCAAATCACTCTACTCAGGGGATAAGATGACACTGCTCAATCGCAAGAAATCCGGGCTTTTTTTCTACTCGTTCAGATGTAGCGTGGCGGCATTCGCGTTGGGATTGTTTTTAGCGCTTCTCTCTTTTTCACTACATGCTGCAATTGAGACTAATCCACACAACGAATTCGCACTGCAGGAGCTTAAAACTCCAGCCGGTTATTCATTCTGGTATTTCCCTATGCCTGATGCGGAGCGTACTGCTCTATTGATAAATTGGGCGCAAGAAGTTCCGTTAGGAAAGGGGACTCACCCAGCTGTTGCAGAAGTTGGTATTGAGGTGATGCTAAATGGTGGTGCTGGTGGCCGCGACGCTGCCGAGATCGTTGCTGACTTCGAAGATCTGGATGCCGGCACAGATATGTGGGTACAACCAACAAGCGTATCGGCTTTTTTCGTTGCACCAGATGAACATTTTTCCAAAGTACGTGAGTTAGCGGAACAGGTTCTTAAAGATCCTGGATTTGAGCAACGGTGGTTTGAACGTGAGCATCAGAATATGATCGAGTCAGCAGTTGATGACCGATCAGATTCATGGGGCATAGTGCAGATTCTTGCGCGTGAGGTGATACTGGGGGATCATCCCTACAATAAGTTATGGTCTTTCAATGCATTGGATGATTTTGAAGCGGTCTCGCTGGACGATGTAAAGGCGTGGTACGAGACGTCCTTTAGCACCAAGGCTGCGATTATATCTGTTGCCGGCAGCATGCCTGCAAATACTGTAGCTAAAGAAATCGATTTGCTGTTAGCTGATTTTCCAGACAACTCACCCGTAGAACCCATTGCGTTCAACGTACCCGATACTCCAGGTAAAACTGTATTGCTGCACAATCCCGATGCGCCCAAAAGCGTTGTCTTGATTGCCGGAAATTTTCCTTCCGTAAACCAGGATACGTTCACTGAACTTCAAATAGGTGTCGGGGTTCTGGGGATAGGTAAAAATTCGCGTTTACAAAAGACTGTCCGAACTGGTTTGGGTGCGTCATACGGATTTGAAGCCGATGTGATTGATGTTACTCAAAAGCATAGAGTACTAACGCTGTCTGGAGAAATTGAAACAGCAAAGCTTGAAGAAGCGCTCATTGAAATCGAAAAGGTGTATGAGAAATTTCGACAATCAGGGGCAGGCCGAATGGAATTCCCGACTTTCAAACGTTTTTATAAAAGAGAGGTTAAGAAGGATTTACAGCGGCCTGTCAATGTGGCGTATGCGGTAAGCCAGGCGGTGCAATCTGGAGTCAGTGCAGATTATTTGAATAATATGCTCCGCAATATTGACTCAGCCGACAGAAGTAGCACCAATCGTATAATCAGTGACTCTTTTCCTGCCTATGAAAATATGTTGAAGCTAATCATATCGCCTGATGATCAGGCTGTGAAGGGTGCGTGCGTAATCACGAAAATTGAAGATGCTCAAAGTTGTCCTTGACAGACTTCGCTAGCTATTTGGTTAGGCGCATAGCTAATTTATTACTGATCGTCAGGAACATCTTGCTCTTGGCTAACTGAGATTTTATCCTGTAAATATGAGAAGAACTAAACTCTGTAAATCGGCTTCGACCCAAATCCTCCTGATCTGCGTTGCAGCGATGGTCACACCATTAATTGCAATAGCCGATCTGGTAAAGCTTGATACCAACGTGGGATTTGATTCGGTGTATTTGTTAGAAGCCCCGGACGCGCCAACTGTAACCGTTGCGTTAACATTTCTTGCCGGTGAGGTTGACGTTGAAGGTCCTGAAGGCTTGTCGCATTACCTTGAACACCTCATGTTCTGGCATGCAGATAATGTAGCTGACCAGCAGATTCATGCGCGTGGTGGTAATGCCTGGGTTAACGGACTTGTCACCTCATATTACAACGAGGGTGAAAAGAGTGACCTTGACGATATGCTCGAGTTTGCACGAAGGCTACTCGGACCACCAGAGCTTGACAAGGATTTCATGCTTAGAGAGCGTTCGGTCGTAGCCAGAGAGTACGATCTGCGTGTATCCGAAAATCCTGATTGGCGCATTCAAACAAATATTCGCAGAGATTTATATGACAACTTACCGGTGAGTAGAAGCGTTATTGGAACACCCGAATCCATACATTCGTTGACTCTTGCGCAAGCGTATAAGTTTCGTAAGCAGTACTACCATCCAGCCAATGCTGTACTTTTTATATCTGGTAACCTTGATAGGGAAGAAGCTAAAGTCGTTGTTAACAGTCATTTCGCAGGCATCAAGCCTGGTCAACGCCATGCGGCGCAGTGGCGTACTGCACGAATAAAAAAGACATCCGACACGGCGCAAAAATTCGCCGATTCGCAGGTTAACTATGAACGTTTGAAGTACTTGACGCTATCAGAATGGCCGGATTCTGAAAACGCTACGAATAACTGGTACACGCTATGGTTTTTGCACTCGGTACTAGACTCAGCCTTGGAAGGTGGAATCGCGCGCCCTTTGCGTATGGATAATTTTGTTTTAAGGTCGTTTAATATCGGACTAACAACTTATCTCAAAGACTATTTTGAGCTAGTGCTCCACGCAGAACCAGATAAGGATGTGACACTGGAGCAAGCGTCAAAGGCAATTACCGAAACATTCGCGGCATTGGCGAGTTCGGGTATTCCGGATGCAACGTTTGAGCGAGTTCGTTCCCGAATTTTACAGACTGAATATCGTAAGAATAAAGACAATGAGAGTCATTACAGTCGCATGTCACGACAACTTAGTTCCGGCCTGAGCCCAGTGACCTCGAGCGAACACATAGAACACATAAAGAAAGTGAGTCTTAGTGACGTGAATGACTTGTTGCGTGCGCTGGCTAATCCCAAACGTCGCTCCATCGCTTTTATTACACCAACAGGGGAATAAGATGCCGAAGTTTAATTACACGAAAGCGAAGGAACATAGCGATTCCCAAAAACCCTGGCTGGCAGTGTATGTGGTTGCTTTGGTCATTGCGCTAAGTTCAGTAGCATCCATCGCAAATACGGAAGCGGCTTCTGCCAGTGAGTCGGCAGTGACGGAGCACGCCACACCGGCTGGTCATAAGTTTTGGTATTACGCTATGCCCGACGCTAAACGTACCGCGCTGGCGATCGATTGGGCGCAAGAGGTGCCGCTGGGTGCTGATACCCATCCGGCTGCTGCCGACGTTGGTATTGAAGTGATGCTCAAAGGCGGGGCCGGTGGACGCGAAGCAGCGGAGATCGTCGCTGATTATGGAGATCTGGATGCCGGTTCGGGCTTATGGGTACGACCCAGAGGGGCAGCAGGCTATATCGTCGCTCCAGATGAACATTTATCTAAAGCGCGTGAAATTGCACACGAGGTATTAACAGAACCCGCATTTGAACAACGTTGGTTTGACCGTGAGCATCAGATAATGGTCGAGTCAGCTATTGAGGATCGTTCTAACTCCTGGGGTATGGCCTGGATTCTAATTCGCGAAGTGTTGTTGGGTGATCATCCTTATAATGACTTCTGGTCGTTTAATAAATTAGATGAGTTCAAAGCGGTCACGCTGGACGATGTAAAGACTTGGTACGAATCATCATTTAGCACTAAGACCGCAACAATCGCCGTTGCAGGCAGTGCATCCGTTGATACGGTTGCAAAAGAAATCGACTTGTTGTTCGCCGATTTATCAGCGACTGCGGCAACCGCACCAATTGCGGTTGATAAGCCAGAAACAACTGGCAAGACCATTTTGCTGCATAACCCTGATGCACAGAAAAGTGTTGTTGTGTTAATAGGGAATTTTCCTTCTCACAATCCGGCTAGCAACACGCCACTTCAGTTAAGTGTGGGTGTACTTGGGTACGGTAAACAGTCGCGATTGTTTAAAAGCGTGCGTTCCGGTATGGGGGCCTCTTACGGGTTTGGTGCCGGTGTTTTTGACTTAACGCAAGAGTACCGAATGCTGGAAATGAGTGGTGAAATAGAAACCGTGAAACTGCAGGCGGCGCTGGATGAAATAGAAAATACCTATTCCGAATTTCGAAAAACAGGTATTGGCCGTATAGAGTTCCCGATTGCCAAGCGCTTATATAAGCGCGAAGTTATCAAGGAACTCAAACGGCCTGTTAATGTGGCGTTTTCTGTGAACAATGCTGTGCGAAATGGGTTTGATGCAGACTATGTTCATGGCGCAGAAAGTCGTATAGAGTCGTTAGACAGAAGCAGTATAAACAGCCTCATCACAGACTCGTTTCCTGCCTATGCGAACTTGTTGAAGATAATTGTGTCACCGGATGAAAAGGCTGTGAAGGGTGCGTGTGTAATAACCAGAATCGAAGATGCCAAGAGCTGCCTTTGAAAAAATGCTCAGTATCGACAAGCTTTTTCGACACACGTTTTTGACTTAGTACACTGTTTGTCATAATTCGTCATATATCGAACCGAGTTTAACCATCATGCCACCCTAGAATCTTCCACTTCATTTTGGGGGGGGTGTTTCATTGGTTAATCACAAGCAGTTCGCGTTGGTCTTGTTGTTTTCAGTGCTTATTGTCTGGAGTCACTGGAATCTATTTTCAAACGGTGTGGGTGCACTTGGCTTTAATTTCAGCCTGTTCTGGGTTGGATTTTCGCTTATTATTTATTCATTGGATACAAGCTACAGCTTGAAAAAAGATTGGGTATGGCTATGCCCGATTATCCTTATTGTATCGAGCTACAGTTTTTACGAGAATCCCTGGTTGAAGCTAATCAGCTTGTTTATATTGCCGGTTATCGTCAGTGTGTTCTGTGCCTACAGTCACTTCCCAGATCGCATTGGTCTATATTGGAACCGGAAGTTACTACTTGCGATCGCCGCTCGAACTGTCAAGCCGTGGAGTTCAACGGGTAAGGCGTTTGATGAGCTGGTTAAAACGTCTCGAATTGCCTCTACTGAGGCCCATGCTACCCATGCAGGTACGCTCAAACGTGCAGCGAGTGGAATTTTGATTCTTATTCCGCTGAGTTTGATTGTTATTTTACTACTTTCATCGGCTGATGACGCGTTCGGTGAAATCGTACTGCTGAGCGTTCGTGCAACTCTGGATTCTATAAGTTGGCAATTGCTATGGAAGTTGGTTCTATCGGTACTACTGACTATTGCCTTGTTATCGATAGCGGTAGGTTGGTCTGAGTCCATTACTTACAGCGAACCTGCTGAACCGCGTGCAATCGATGGGCTGGTAGCGGGAATTGTACTTGGCGGGTTGTTACTCATCTATATCGCATTTCTAGTCTTGCAACTTGATAATCTGGTGGTTGATACATTACCCGAAAACTATCGTGAAGCTGAGCGCATGGTGAAATCGGGGTTCTGGCAACTTTTCCTTTTAGCGGTGTTAAATACAGGGTTGTTTTTTATTGTATACCGAAAAACTGGTGCAATTGCTCAGTGGGTTCTGCGTGTATTCATTATTGCCTCTGGTTTACTGATGGTGTCGGCTACGTGGAAAGTCTGGTTATACAGCTATACATTTGGCCTGAGCTACGAAAAATTTTTCGCCTGCTATACCGCTATATTTGCTCTGGCAGTTTTGTTGTATCTTGTTGCAGCCAGTTTCTCAACACTTCAGCGTAATGTTGTTAAGACAATCGCTTACGCAGCGCTCTGGGGTTATGGCGTAGCGACCATCAGCCCTATTGAAAAAGTGATTTTTCACACCAACTTGTCTTTAGCAGAACAAGACAATACGCGAATCATCGTCGATCAACTGACCCAGTTGTCACTTGACATTATGGAAGACGTTGACAAGGTTTCTAATTCGAAGCTAGCAGAGTATTCGGAAGATTTGGATGTGTGGCGACGATGGCGAGTTGAGCAGGAACATAAGTTCTGTGCACGGGCATGGTATGAGATGAATCTGTCTGCTGGTCATGTTTGTCCCTGAGCGTAGAAATTAGATATAGTAGACCTGACAAACAGACGACAACCGGAATCAAGATGACGACAGATACAAGCAGGAAGCGCGGCTTCTTTTACCGGATATTCCGATTCTTGTGGCGATCGTTGAAAGCTTTTAACACCATTGTTTTCGGGTTTATTGCTCTGTTTATTATCTCCGCATTGTTATTTGGCGCGATTGACAGCCGTGGTTTGAAAATCCCTAAAGGTGGTGCACTGATAGTTAATCCTGCTGGCGTATTGGTAGAACAGCAGACCGCTGTCAGCACTGCTGCCATGTTATTAGACAATGATTTACCACAGCAGGCATTAGTTAAAGATGTTATCGATGCTTTAGTGTTAGCCAAAGACGATGACAAAATCGGATTTGTCGTGCTGGATCTGGACCGACTGCAGTATGGAATGCTGCCAAAGCTGCAAAGAATTGCTGATGCAATAACCGAATTTAAAACCAGCGACAAAAAAGTCATTGCCATAGCCAGTAACTACAGTCAGTCAGCACTTTATATAGCAGCGCACGCCGATGAAGTGTTGTTGAATCCGGAAGGCTTAGCCATACCACAAGGCTTTGCCACGTATCAGGCTTATTTCAAGACCTTGCTGGAAAACGCGGATGTATCCGTTCACGTGTTTACGGTCGGTAAATATAAATCTGCTACAGAACCTTTCTACCGTGACAGTATGTCCGATGAAGATCGAGAGGCGCGGTTAGAGATTCTAACTGCATGGTGGAAGGCCTACACCGATGGGGTTGAAGAGGCACGTGGTATGGCTGCCGGTAGTATTGATGCCATGCTGCGAGACGGGCCGGAACAAATTCGTTTGGCGCAAGGAAACCTTGCTCGACTGGCGTTGGAGAAAGGCTTGGTCGATCGCCTTGTTACCAACACTGAGCGCCGTGACTATCTGATAGAACTGGCTGGCGAGGATAAGAAGAAAAATGATTATCAGGGTGTTGGCTACAAACAGTATTTGCGTAGTGCAGGAAAACCAGCACAGCAAAAAGCCAGCAAAATAGCAGTCGTCACAGCAGTCGGCAATATCCTTGATGGTGATGCACCTGCAGGTGAAATTGGCAGCACGTCATTGACCCGGCTGATCAGAGATGCGCGTTTAGACGATGACGTGAAAGCTATTGTGCTTCGTATCGACTCAGGTGGTGGCAGCAAAACAGCATCGGAAATTATTCGAAGTGAATTACAAGCTGTTCAGGCAGCAGGCATTCCAGTTGTAGCGTCAATGGGGTCGGTCGCAGCATCTGGCGGATATTGGATTGCAGCTTCTGCAGACGAGATCTGGGCAACACCTACCACAATCACAGGTTCCATCGGTATATTCGGACTATTACCCAGTTTCGAGAAAACACTGGCTCGCTATGGCATCTATAGTGATGGTATTTCAACGACTCCGATCGCTGGAGGCGCTAGCGCAGTACGAGGGATAACACCAGAGTACAGAGAAGTTCTGCAACTGTTGATAGAGGCAGGTTATCAGCAATTCCTGACAACGGTAGGCGATGGACGAGATATGGAAGTTGATGCTGTCCACGAAGTTGCTCAAGGGCGTATCTGGACTGGAGAAAAAGCCCGGCAACTTGGGCTGGTTGACGAACTCGGAGATCTGGAGCAAGCCATCGCTGCGGCAGCGCGTCTGGCTGATGTTGAAGATTACTCTGTGTTGTACGCAGAGCCAAAATTGTCAATCGAAGAAATGTTGTTACGTAGACTCAAGTCTTCGGTATCGAGTATGTTGCCGAAAATAAACAACAACCCCTTCTCTTGGTTGGCTAACACGGTTCGCCGGGAAATCGGCATACTGGGTCGGCTGAATGACCCCGCAAATGCCTATGTTCTGTGTGGCAACTGCCCAACAGTGCGGTAAGGAGGTCACTAAAGTGGTCGCTGATACAAACCATAAGTACTTAAAAGAACTCGGGGTTAACAAAAGTCTTCTTGCTCCCGAAGAGCTGGCCCGCCTGGACAGCGATGGCTATGTATCACTGGGCCGTTTGTTAGATTCGCGGCAGCTAGCCGAGATTCACAGTCTTATCGATAAGCTAATAGAAGCTGAGGGTGAGAACACGGGCTCAGAATTGCTTGAATCAAAACATATTCGACACCCTACAGAACCCGGTGTCACGCGCTTAGCTGATCTGGTCAACAAAGGTGCGGCGTTTGATCAATTCTATACTCATCCAAAAATACTGACCGCTGTCTTCCATGTACTACAGTGTGCTTTCAAGCTCTCAGCATTAAATTATCGTGCAGCGTTACCGGATGCGGGTGCTCAAAAACTGCATGTGGATTGGCATGAGGCGGTGACGCCGACTAATTTTCAAGTTTGCAATTCTATTTGGCTACTTGATGACTTTACTGAAAACAACGGTGCAACCAGGGTGGTGCCCGGAACGCATCTTAGCAATAATCTACCAGATACTGTTTTACAAGACCCATATGCGAGCCATTCAATGGAAGAATTGTTGTTAGCGCCGGCTGGTACGGTCGTGGTGTTTAACTCTCATCTGTGGCACGGCGGTACGATTAACAAAAGTCGTCTGCCAAGACGGGCAATACACAGCTACTATTGTCAATATAGCGCTCCTCAACAGGTTGATCAAAAACGTTATCTTCGTGCTGCAACGTCGAAACGTTTGGATAGCTCGATACACACTTTATTAGATGTGAACGAAACAGATTAAGACTAACCGGACTACGTAGTTTCTACAGATAATAACAAGTGCAGGAATACTTGCCTACACTCAAGACTACTGATCGCATCAATACTTGCCTGCAATCAAGACTTACTGATCGCATCAATATAGTCTGCTATTAACGGATCATTCGTGCTGTTGTACTTCGATGCAACATTACGATCGGATAAATTCTGTTGTCGCGCGGCTATGGCACCGGTCATGATTGGTTCAACGCCTAGTTTTTCCACCAGTGCCTGTGCTTCGCGCATTTCTGCCGCTCGGCGCGTGGCATGCAAGGTAGCGCGTGACAGCTGATACCCGGCGGCCTTTTGCCAGTCCATTTCGGGATAGGTGGCTTGTAGTGAGGCAATAACTTCATCTTGCATATCAACTTTGCCCGCGGCCTCCATAGACTCTGCAAAAAGTGCTTCCATACCTTTTATTAAAATCGATCTCAACAATTTGGTGGTTGATGCAGCGCCTAACGTTTCTGATACCGATCTGGTATTGAAGCCTAGCTTGTTTAATAGCTGGCTAAGCGGTTGTGATTCCGGTCCGCACAGTAGTATGGGTACCTGAGCGCCTTTAGATGGCACGGTGTCCATAGCAACCCCCTCGGTGAACAGGACTTCTTTATCAGATAGAATATCGTTGATAGCCTTTTTGGTGACAGGTGATACAGAGTTCAAATCCAGCCAATGGCATGCGCGAGGCAGACCGTTCGCTGCCTGCTCTGCGGCGACAAGAGCCTGTGATGCAGTCACTGTTGACACGATCAGATCAGCTTTTTTTACAGCATCCAGCATAGATG
>Ga0114956_1000106_pt1 | contig 48433 bp, 42 predicted proteins | sample MaitaG_FD_87304 | JGI IMG/M metagenome (GOLD analysis project Ga0114956, IMG submission 87304) | Marine algal microbial communities from Maine, USA - Maine_Asex2 metaG | ecosystem: Host-associated > Algae > Red algae > Unclassified | place: Maine, USA | collected 2015-01-05 | reverse complement strand
CGTCGGCATCTTCTTCCATGGCGCCGTCGTCGGCATCTTCTTCCATGGCGCCGTCGTCAGCGTCGGTTTCTACCGAAGCGCTGGACGAGTCACTGTCTGTGGTGCTCACCTCGTTGGAACTGTCGCTACCGCATGAACTTGCGACAAGCACAAGCACCGCCATAAGCGCGATTAATTTCTTTTTCCAATCCATCGAATCCCTCCCGAGTTGTTGGATTGCGGCCGTCGAAAACGGCCAATTGAATGGTGCCGAACACTACACCCCGACTGGGGTACACCTGCAGTCAGGGTGAGATATGGCAGGCAACCCAATGGTTGGGTTTGGACTCGCGCCACACGGGCACTTCAACGCTGCATCGGGCTTCGGCGACCGGGCAGCGCGTATGGAAGGTGCAACCCGACGGCGGGTTTGACGGACTGGGGATATCGCCATCGAGGATGACGCGTTCGCGATTTGCTTCGATGACGGGATCGGGAACCGGAACGGCCGAATGCAACGCTGAAGTGTACGGGTGCAAGGGGCGCTCGTAGAGCTCGTCGACCGGCGCCAACTCGACGATGTGTCCGAGGTACATGACGGCGACGCGATCGGCGAGGTGGCGAACCATCGACAGGTCATGAGAAATGAACAGATACGTCAGTCCGAGTTCTTCTTGCAGTTCTTCGAGGAGGTTCACGACCTGGGCCTGAATCGACACATCGAGTGCTGCGATCGGCTCGTCACAGATGATGAGGTCGGGATTCAGCGCGATCGCTCGGGCCACCCCGATGCGTTGGCGTTGACCGCCGGAAAACTCGTGCGGATAACGGTTGGCGTGTGATGGGTCGAGGCCGACCAGGTTCAGCAGTTCGTTGACGCGCTGCTCGCGCTCTTTGCGGCCGATGCCATGTTCCTTGAGCGGTTCGCCGATGATTGACGACACGGTCATACGCGGGTTGAGCGAGGCGTGCGGGTCTTGGAAGACCATCTGCATGCGAGGTCGCAGCTCACGCAGTTTCGCGGGGCTCAGCCCCGTAAGTTCCTGGCCTTCGAACCGGACTGACCCACTCGTGGGTTCGTCGAGCTGCAGGATGATGCGTCCTGTCGTCGATTTCCCGCAGCCGCTTTCGCCGACGAGGCCCAGCGTTTCGCCGCGGTGGATGTTGAAGCTGACGCCGTCGACGGCGCGGACCGCGCCAACCTCACGACGGATCAGACCCTTCATGATCGGAAAGTGCTTCTTCAGGTCGGTGACCTGCAGCAGGATCTCGCCGCGTCCGGCGTCATCGTCGGACGCGGTCATTTCGTCCTCGTCCTCGACCTCGTCGACGGTGGCGGCTTCGGCAGTCGGAGCGTCAGTCATGGCGGGGCCGATCGTCGTCGATGTTCCACCAGCACGCCACCTCATGGTCGGTCGCGACGTACTCGAGAACAGGGTTATCGGTGAGGCAGCGATCGAACGCATGCGAGCACCGTGGCGCGAAAGAACAACCGACCGGTTCGGAATACAGGCTCGGTGGTTGACCCTCGATGCTGACAAGGTCTTGGCCGCCCATGTCGAGTCGGGGCAGCGATGCGAGCAGACCGCGCGTGTACGGATGTTGCGGTCGCGCGTAGAGATCACGGACCGCAGCTTTCTCGACGATTTGACCGCCGTACATCACAACGACGCGATCGGCGAGGCCGGCGACGACCCCGAGATCGTGGGTGATCCAAATGACCGCCGTGCCGATCTTGTCGCGCAGGGCCTTGACCGTGTCGATGATCTGCGCCTGGATGGTCACGTCGAGCGCCGTCGTTGGTTCGTCGGCGATGATGACCTTTGGCGAACAGGTCAGAGCCATCGCGATCATCACGCGCTGGCGCATGCCGCCGGATAGCTCGTGGGGGTATGACTTCAGGCGCTGCAGCGCGTCGGGAAGGCCGACGAGCGTGAGAAGTTCGACGACCTGAGCTCGTGCTTCCTTCTTGCCCATGCCGCGGTGGATCTGGAGCGGTTCGATGAGCTGCTTGCCAATGGTGAGGACCGGGTTGAGTGACGTCAGCGGGTCCTGAAAGATGAAGCTGATTTCGCCGCCGCGAACGTCGCGTAGCTCGTCGGCATCAAGGTCGAGCAGGTCCTTGTTCTCGAAGTACGCGTTGCCTTCGATGATTTCGCCCGGCGGCATCGGGATGAGTTTGAGCAGCGACATCATCGTCACGCTCTTGCCGGAACCACTCTCGCCAACCACGGCAAGAAACTCGCCGGGGCGAAGGTCGAAACTGACACCGTTGACAGCATGGACGACGCCATCCTGCGTGTTGAAGCGCGTGATGAGGCCTTGGACGCTGAGAACGGCGTCGGTCATCGCTGGTCTCGTACTTCGGTTGTCGATGCCGTTCCCCCGGAATGCATCGCATCAGAGTAGTCACACGCGGTGCAGCAGGCGTTAGTCGGAGCGGGTGGCTCCCTGCCAAGCCTGATGCAGGCGGGTGTAGACGCCGCCCGCGCCGACGAGCGATTCGTGCGGGCCTTGTTCGACGATCACCCCATGGTCAAAGACCAGGATGAGGTCGGCCGACTCGGCGGTGGCGAGCCGGTGGGCGATGCTCACCAACGTCCGGTTTTCGGCCAGGCGACGCAACGCAGTCGTGAGCGCTTGATCGGTCTCGGGGTCGACGGCCGACGTCGCTTCGTCGAGGATGAGCAGGCCAGGGTCGGCCAGCGCGGCGCGGGCCAGCGCAACGAGCTGTCGTTCGCCGACCGACAGGTTGCCGCCCCGTTCCCCGACCGGCGTGTCGAGGCCGGCATCGAGGCGACCGACCCAGTCATTCAATCCGATGAGATCGATGGCAGCCGCGATGTCAGCGTCGGATGCTCCGGGCCGGCCGAAGCGGATGTTCTCGCCGACGGTCCGGTCGAACAGGAAGCCGTCTTGGGGAACGATCCGTACCGACTCGAGCCGTGAGGCCGGCGACACCGTGGGCAATGCGGTGCCGTTCAGTCGAATCTCGCCGCCGGTCGGATCGGATAATCGACAGAGCAACTTGGCGAAGGTGGTCTTTCCCGATCCGGTTTCGCCGACGACCGCGATGTTTGCTCCAGGCGGAAGGTCGACGCTGACGTCGCGCAGCACCGGCTCGACGGCACCTCGATAGCTGAAGGTCACATCATCGACCTCGATGCCGACCGGACCGCCGCGGATCGTGTGCCCGTTCGCTGGCTCAGTGATGTCGGGTTGCTGATCGAGGAGGCCGAGAATCTTGCCCCAACCGGCCGCGGCAGCCTGGGTTTCGCTCAGTGATTCGCCGAGTCCGGAGACCGGCCCTTCGAGCATCGAGATCAGGAACAGACACGCGGTGAGTTCACCTGCGGTGATTCCCCATCGGTCATGGAACGCGAGTCCGGTCACCAGAACAGCGGCAAATGCGACGCCGCCGAACAGGTCGCCGATGACGTAGACCGACGACATGTAACGATTCGCCCGCAACCGTGTTCGGTACGTGGTCCGGGTGGCCGCCCGCTGACGAGTGCGAGTGCGTTCTTCGACGCCGTTTGCGCGCACGGTGTCGGCGCCAGAAAGCGACTCGCCGAATGTCGACAGCATCGAGCCCACGTCGGTGCGAAGGGCCTCATGCGCGTCGTACATGTGCTTCTGCAGAAACCGCATGACGGGAAACGTCAGCAGGAAGGTTAAAAATGCGATGACCGCAAGCTGCCAGCTGAAGAACGCCAGCACCGCGAAGATCCCAATGAGCAGCATTGGATCGATGACCCAGATGAGCAGCGCCCATTCGGCGAAGTGACCGATCGCGTTTGCGTCGCTCGTCACCCGCGCCAACATGTTGCCGCGGAGGCTCTCATTGTGATCGGCGAGCGACAAGCGATGAACCTGCCCGAGCGCCTGGGTCCGGAGATCGGCGACGGCTTGTTCGGCCCGGCGAGCGAGGGCTTTCGTAAGCACGAAGGTAAGGATCGCTGTGGTGGTCAGAATCGCCGCGGCGATGAGGCAGGCAACGATGACGATCCGGGGCCGCACACCGGCCGCGCCGAGCACGCCCCGGTCGAGTGAGTACTGCAACAGGACCGGGACGGCGAGTCGTGACGACGCCGCGACGATCGCGAGCCCAAAGAGCACGGCCGTGCCTTCTCGGAGCGCCGGGCTGGACGAGATGCCGCGGCGAAGAACGGCGAAGGCGCCGACAGTCGGTGCGGCGTCGGACGGACCGTGCTGCGTCGAACTCATAAGGCTGCCTGTTCGTACGCGGCCACGAGTTGTTCGTACTCGGGGTCGGCCAGAAGCGCCTGATGGGTGTCGATGCCGCGCACCGTGCCGTCGCGCAAGAACAACACCCGATCAGCGAGCGCGATCGTCGACAACCGTTGCGCGACCAGCACGGACGTCGCGTTCAGCTCGGCTTCAAGACCGGCCAGAATTTGTTCTTCGACGCGGGCGTCGACGGCGCTGGTTGCATCGTCGAAGATCAGCAATCCGGGGCGGCCCATGAGCGCGCGTGCTAGCGCGATGCGCTGACGTTGCCCCCCAGACACGGTTACGCCCCGCTCGCCGAGGACCGTGTCGTACTGATCCGGAAGTTCGACGACGAACTCGTCGATCTGAGCGAGTTGGGCCGCGGCCCGAATGTCGTCGAGCGAGGCGTCGCCAGTCAGGTCGATGTTGTTGCGAACCGAGTCGGCGAACAGGAATGGCTCCTGGGCCGCGTACCCGATTGCGGCGGTTCGGACTGCAGGGTCGAGCGACTGCAGATCGACGCCGTCGAGATGGATACCGCCGGCCGTCGGTTCGGCCAGGCCGACCAGTGCCGCCGCAAGCGTGGACTTCCCCGAACCCGTGGACCCAACGATCGCGAGGACCTCACCGGCCCCGACCGAGAAGTTGATGTCGCGCAACACAGCAGTGTCATCGAAGCTGAAGGCCAGATTGTTGACGTCGACCCGAAGCGAGCGGTTGGGGTTGTCAAGGCGGCCGGTGGGCGCGGCCGCGACGGTTGTGTCGACGATGGCGGCGATGCGTCGTTGGGCGACAACCGACGGCGGCACCGATTCGAGGAAGAATCCGAGTACTCGAACGGGGAACGCCAGAATCCCGAACAGCGCGATCACCCGCACGAGGTCGCCGGGCGTGATCGCCCCGCTGTCGACTCGGAAGATGCCGACGATGATCACGACGACCATGCCGAGCTGGGGCAACGAGTCGAGAATCGCATTGAAGCCGGCGCGGACGACGGCCACGTCGACCCGGCGGTCACGCAGTTCGCTGACGACCGTCTGGAATCGCTCGACTTCGGTGTCGGCCCGCCCGATCGTTTTGACGATGAGTGACCCGTCGATGCTCTCGTGCGCGAAGGTTGCGACGTCGCCTTGGGCTCGCTGCACCTCGGCCGCGGGCTGTTCGACCCGCCGTCCGTAAGCGCGGTTGATGACGACCATCATCGGAAACAGCAACAAGCCGATGCCAGCGAGCACGGGGTCGACGAGGAGCACGCTGATCGCGCCGAACAACATCATCGATGACGCGCCGATCGCGAACGGCATCGGCGACAGTGCATCGGCCGCGACGTCGGTATCGGAGTCGACGTGGGCCAGAAGCTTCCCGACCGATTGCTGGCGGTGCCACGAAAGTGGGAGGGTCGTGTACTTGTCGCCAAGGTCATCGCGTAACGACCGCTGCACGGCCGCATACGTCATGCCTGCGTAGTAACGCCGAGTGACGACGCCGATTGATCGCAGCACGCTGACGCCGATGATCACGCCCGCCGCGACCCACACCGCTGGTGATGTAGAGCCGGCGCTGCCGTCTGCCCGGAATCGAGGTAAGACAACGTCGTCGACGACCCAGCCGAGCACGATGGTGGACCCAACCGACATCGCCGCGTACAGAAGCGAGCCAGCCAGTGCGACGGTGAACGGCAGTGGGTGACGGCGCGCGAGCGCCCACACGGTTCGGAGCGCGGCTCCGAGCGGCGTACTCGTGGTCACGCGTGTAACCGGCCGCCCCGAGTCTTGTCCTCCATGCGTCCATTCTCCCATGTCGACTGGTCATACGTTGTGGCTTTTCCGCTGCCCCATTCAGGGCACTACGGTTCGCAGATGTCGGTATGACGCGACAGCAACCCGGGGAGCAAAGAATGTCTGTAATCGATCCGAAGCTGCTTGAGCAGGTTCGTTACCGTTGTATCGGCCCAACCCGGGGTGGGCGGGTGGTGGCGGTGGCCGCCGACCCGAACAAGCAAAACGTCTTCTACTTTGGCGCGGTCGCTGGCGGCGTCTGGAAGTCCGACGACTGCGGCCAGTTTTGGGAGAACGTCTCCGACGGATTCTTCAACACGTCGTCGATCGGCGCGCTCGCGGTCGCGGAGTCCGACCCCAACGTCATCTATGCCGGCACCGGCGAGAGCACGATTCGCATCGACGTGACCCACGGCGACGGTGTGTACAAGTCGACCGACGCCGGTGCGACCTGGCGCCACATTGGCCTCGAACAGTCGCGGCACATCGGCGCGATTCGCGTGCACCCGGCGAACCCGGACCTCGTTTATGTCGCAGCGCTCGGCCATTCGGCGAAGGACAATCCAGAGCGCGGCGTGTACCGCTCGTCGGACGGGGGCGAAACCTGGGAGCTCGTACTGCATGTTGGCGACAACGCGGGCGCCGTCGACATCGCCCTCGACGTCAACAATCCGCGCCTGCTTCTCGCGACCACATGGGAAGCGCGACGCAACTTCTGGTCGATGAACAGCGGTGGCCCGGGCTGCGGGTTGTGGCGGTCGCGCGACGGTGGCGACACGTGGGAAGACATCACCGGCAACGCGGGTATGCCCGATGGGATCATCGGCAAGATTGGTGTCGCGATCTCGCCCGCGCAATCGGGTCGAGCCTGGGCGCTGGTGGAAGCCGAGGGCCGCAAGCGCGGTCTCTATCGAACCGACGACCTCGGCGAGAAATGGGAGAAAGTTTCGTCGGATCCGAACCTCGCGTGGCGGCCGTGGTACTACATGCACGTCATCGCGCATCCGACCGATGCCGAGACCGTGTTTGTCATGAACCGCAACGCGTGGAAGTCCGTCGATGGCGGCCGCGAGTTCACGCAATTCACAACACCCCACGGCGACAATCACGCATTGTGGATCGACCCGAAGAACCCCGACCGCATGATCGGCGCCGACGACGGCGGCGCGTGGGTGTCGATGAACGCGGGGGCGTCGTGGTCGACGATCTACAACCAGCTGACGGCGCAGTTCTACCACGTTGCCGTCGACGATCAGTATCCGTACATGGTCTACGGATCGCAGCAAGACAACTCGAGTATCGCGGTGCCGAGTCGGTCCGGTCTTGGTGCGATCACCTGGGCGAACTGCTACACGCCCGGCACGGCCGAGAGTGGGTACGTCGCCCCGAAACCGGGTGATCCAGACATCGTGTACGTCGGTGCGATCGGCAGCTCACCCGGTGGCGGCGACGCGCTGCAACGCTACGACCGTCGCACCGACCAGATTCAGCTGGTGAGTGTCTGGCCGGAGGATTGCCACGACGGCAACAGCGCCGAGGTGCGGTTCCAGTGGACGTACCCGATTGTGTTTTCGCCACAGGACCCCGACGTCCTCTACGCCGCTGGCAACAAGGTGTTCCGCTCGACGAACGAAGGCCACAGCTGGGAAGCGATCAGCGACGACCTTACGTATGCCGACCCTGAGACGATGGGCGTTTCGGGTCCGCTCACGATGGACAGTGCCGGTGCTGAGATGTACGCCACGGTGTTCTCGCTCATGGTGTCGGCCCACAAGCAGGGCACGATCCTGGCGGGCTCCGACGATGGTCGAGTGCATGTCACGACCGACGATGGTGGTGCCTGGCGAGAGGTGACGCCCGCCGATCTGCCGAAGTTCTCGCAAGTTACGATGCTGGCCGAATCGCCCCACAATGTGGGCACCGTCTACATGACTGTCGCTCGCCACAAGATGGGTGACTATGACCCCTACGTCTATAAGACGGTCGACTTTGGTCAGACCTGGGCCCGGCTCGACAGTGACCTACCTGATGGCGACTTCTGTCGCGTGATCCGCGAAGACCCAGCTCGTGAAGGCCTGCTCTATGTCGGCACCGAAACCGGCGTGCGGGCGTCGTTCGACGACGGTACGACCTGGCAGTCGATTCAAACGAATCTGCCGGTCTCGCCGGTGTATGACTTCGTGGTCAAGGATCATGATCTCGTCATCGCAACGCATGGCCGTAGCTTCTGGATCCTCGACGACCTGACCCAGCTCCATCAGCTGCACGAAGACGTCCAGATCGCGGCGTCGGACGCCTCGTCCTATCTCCTGAAGCCGCGCGACACCGTGCGTACGCCAACCCACATTTTCGGCGACGCGATGGAGCAGTCGAACGGCAAGAGTTACCACCTGACGATTGGCCAAGCCGCGACGTATTACGTCGAGGAAACCGAAACCAACCACAAGACCAAGCGGATCATCGATGCGGGCGAGGATCTCCGCTTCGGCGTTCGGTTCACGTACTTGCTCAACGAGGCGCAAGCCAGCGCTGGCGAGGATCTGACGTTGACGATTCGCGACGCCGCCGACAACGAGGTGGCGTCGTTCACCGGCTTACCGACCGAAGGCGAAAAGGACAAGCCGCCGCGTTTGTACTTGAGTGCGAACGAAGGCATGAACGAGTTCCAGTGGCTGATGAAACATCCGCACGGCCCGGCCATGATCGACACCGAGTTCCACAAGCCGGCTGGCGGACCACTCGCGTTGCCCGGTCACTACTCGGCCACGTTGGCGGCCGGCGACTGGTCGATGACCCAACCGTTCGAGCTGGTGAAGGACCCCCGTGTCTCGACCAGCGACGCGGATCTGCAAGCGCAGTTCGATCTGTTGTCAGCGATCCAGGCCAAGCTGAACGAGATCGTCGACGGGGTGAACACCTGCCGTCGCCTGAAGAAGCAACTTGCCGGTTGGACGGATCGCCTTGGGGGTGCCGACCGTGGTGTTGCCGCGGTCGCCGCGGCAACGCAGGTATCGGAGCGCCTCGACGAAATCGAAGGCGAACTCGTACAGGCCGAATTCACCTCACCCGGCGACGCATTGAACTACCGCAACATGTTGTTCGAGAAGCTCTCGGCTCTGTCGCCAATCGTGTCGAGCGCCGACACGAAGCCGACCGTGCAATCCCACGAGGTGTTCGCAAAGCTGGCCGGCCAGGCCGACGTACAACTCGCCGCGCTGGCTGACGTGCAGGCCACCGAGGTCGCCGCCATCAATCGCCAGCTCACCGACCTCGATGTCGACATCATCGGGCTGTGAGGGTGTCGCCGTTCGTTCCGATGTCGCTGTCGGCCGGTCGCGCTGTCGGCACGTTTGTCTCGCTCGGCTCGTTCGCTCGCTGGGGCTCGCTTCCGAAAGCTCGCTCGATCAAACGCACCACCACCGCCACCTCAGTGTCACAGCTGCGGGCGAACGTATGAGCCGAAGGCGATAGCAGTGTGACTGAGGTTCTACTTGCCGGCCTGGTGTTGGTCCTCGTGTTTTGTTCGTTCGCCGTGTCGGCGTCGGCGGGACTCGGTGGCTCGTTGCTGCTCGTACCGACGCTTGCGCTTTTCCTCGGCTCAAAGGAAGGCGTTGCGCTCGCGGCCCTGTTGCTGGCGAGTAACAACGTGTTCAAAATCTTGGCCTACCGGCGTACCTTGCCGTTTCGGCTCGCGGCGGGGGTGATCGCGCTCATTGTGCTGGGCGCGGCCGTGGGTTCGACCTTGCTTCTGAACGCGCCGCCGGTGGTCGTGACGATCGGCGTGATTGCCATGTTCGTCGCCACGATCGCCGCCGAGCGATTCGACTGGAAGCCAGCCCGAGCGGGTTTCGCTCCGCTCCTGTCGTTCGTATCGGGAGCATCGAGTGGGTTCTCGGGCACGTCCGGCCCGCTCAAAGGCGTGGCTATCCGCAACCTCGATCTCGATCGCCGACACTTCGTTGGTGCGGCCTCGCTCGCCTCACTAGCCGGCGACGTCACCAAGACAGCGATCTTCGCCGAAGCCGACCTGCTGGGCCGATCATCGGTTCTCATGGCCGCCGCGGCGGTACCCCTGATGCTGCTCGGCACCTGGACCGGATCTCGGGTCAACGCCAAGGCTGGCGAGCAGACCTTCGCCGTCCTGTTCTGGACCGTCATGAGCGGCTACACCCTCCGCCTCGGCCTCGTGCTGGTGTAGATCGAGGTCAGCCGAAGAAGTCGGCCTGCACCTCGGCGATCGCCGCGTCGAGGATGTCGAACATCTCGTCGATCTGGTAGCGGGTGATGATCAGTGGCGGTGACATCACACACATGTTGATGTTCGGCCGAACGATGAGGCCGCGGGCTTCGCAGGCCACGTCGACGCGGGCGCCAAACTCCTTGTCGAACGTCAGCCGATCGGCTTCCGACGTCACGTTCGATCCGGCGCCACCTTCCACGCAACCGACGAGACCGATGCCGCGAGTGTCGACCACGATGTCGTGGCGACCGAGCGCGCGCAGTCGGTCTTGGAAGTGGGGCGAAACCTCTCGCACGTGTTCCAGTAAACCCGTGCGTTCCATGATCTCGATGTTCTTCAGCGCGGCCGCGCAGCACACCGGGTGGGCCGAGTTCGTGAACCCGTTCGAGAACGCAACATCGGATCGGTCGGCGGCCTTGAGGTCATCGAGTAGACGGTCAGAGATGAGGGTTGCGCCAAGCGGCAGGTAGCCCGACGTGATGCCCTTGGCACAGGTAATGATGTCGGGGACGATGCCGAAGATGGGTTCGGAAGCGAACCAGTGGCCGAGTCGCCCGAAGCCGGTGACGACTTCGTCGGAGATGTAGAGGATGTCGTGTTCGGCGCAGAGTTCGCGGGTGCGGCGGTGGTAACCGTCGGGCGGCACGATCACGCCACCCGATGCCAGGATCGGCTCGGCGATGAACGCCGCGATCTTGTCGGCACCAACCGTTTCGATCATGGTGCTGAGGTCCTGGACCTTCGCGTCGCACCACGCTTCGACGCTCATGGCGCCGGGGCGGTTCAGCGGGTTCACGTCAGGGAGGAACCGCACCAGCTCGACGGCGGTGTCCATGAACGTGCGATCCCGCTCCTTGCCCGACACCGACGCCGCCAGGTAGGTCGACCCGTGGTAACCCTTCTCGCGAGCGAGCACGATTTTCTTATCCGGTCGGCCTTTGAGGTTGTTGTAGAACTGCGCGAACCGCAATGCGGTGTCGACGGCCGATGATCCGCCGGTCGTGAAGAACACCGAGTTCAAGTCGCCGGGGGTCATGTCGGCGAGGCGTTTGGCCAGGATCGATGACGGACTGGCGGCGAACGCCCAGGGGCTCTGGAACGGGAGTGCGATCACCTGCGCGGCGATCGCCTCGGCCATCTCGGCGTTGCCGTAGCCGATCTGCACATTCCACATGCCGCCGGGGCCGTCGATGTAACGACGCCCCTCGGTGTCCACGAGGTGAATGCCCTCGCCCCGTAACGCAATCAATCGATCGGGCGAATCAACCCCCATCGACTCCCACGGGTGCACATAGTGGGCGTTGTCCCAACTCCGGATGTCATCGACCGACGCCGTCGCCGCCTCAGAGTTGGTGATCGGTGTGTCCGTCATGCGCCGAGACTACAAACTCTTGTGCCCGAAGGTCGGATCCGGAGGTGCCGTCAGTTGTCGCTGTCCGTGGATTCTGGGTCGTTGCCGAGGTCGCGTTCGCGGCGTGCGAGGTCGGCTTCCCATTCGGTCAGTCGGCGTTCACGGGCCGCGTCGTTGCGAGCGGCATCTCGCCGGGCCGATTCGCCCGACGACAACGACCGCGGTGCCCAGCCGTCGCGGTCTTCGGCCACGACGTACTTCGCCGGTGATGAAACTGCGGCGCCTCAGAATAGCGTTCGATGCAATCGCATGCGGAGCACATGAAACTATGCTGAGCGCATGAAGATGTTGCAGATCCGAAACGTCCCTGACGATGTGCATCGTTCCCTGAAGGCCCGGGCGGCATTGGAAGGTCAGTCGCTTTCGGAGTTCGCATTGCGAGAACTCCAGCGCACGTTGGACCGGCCGACTCGCGCCGAGCTGGTCGAACGAGTGCGAAGTCGAACGCCAACGGTTAGTGACGAGACCGCGGCCGAGGCCGTGAGGGCCGAACGAGACGCCCGTTGATCGTTGTCGATGCGTCAGTTGTTATCGAGTGGCTGCTTGGTTTACCCAAAGCCGATGCTGCCGAGCGAATGCTGCTGGAACACGATCTGCTCGAGGCTCCACACCTGGTGCTAACCGAGATCGCGCAGACGGTCCGACGTTACGAGGCTCGCAAGGAGATCCCATCACTCCGAGCGAACGAAGCGATGCAGGACCTCATCGACCTTGATCTCCACCTGCACGCCCACGACGTCTTGGCGCCGGAGGTGTGGCGGTTGCGGCGGAACCTCACCGCCCATGACGCAACGTACGTTGCCTTGGCCACGACTTTGGACGTTCCGCTCGTGACCTTCGATCAACGGCTAGCGAATGCCCCGGGCAACGAGGCGACGGTGATCGTTCCGGAATGACAGTCGAGCCGCCGCTACACGTTTCGCGCCATGTTGGCGAAGCGGGTGTAGTGGGGGAGGAAGGCGAGGCGGACCATGCCGGTTGGGCCGGAGCGGTGCTTTGACACGAGGACTTCGGCGGTGCCGATGTCGGGCGACTCGGTGTTGTAGACCTCGTCGCGATACAGGAACATGACAACGTCGGCGTCCTGCTCGATCGCGCCGGACTCACGAAGATCGGCCAGCATCGGACGTTTGTCTTGACGCTGTTCAAGCTGACGGGACAGCTGCGATAGCGCAATGACCGGACACTCAAGCTCACGAGCCAGGATCTTCAGACCACGACTGATCTCGGACACCTCGACCTGACGGTTCTCGGCCGAGCTCCGACCGGTCATCAGCTGCAAGTAGTCGACGACCACGAGCGACAGGTCGCCCTGGCGGCTCTTGAGTCGCCGAGCCTTGGCCCGGATCTCCATAACCGTGATGTTCGGGTTGTCGTCGATCCAGATCGGGGCGTCGGCCAAGCGGCCGACGGCATCGCCGATCTTCTTCCAGTCGGACTCGCCGAGGCGGCCGTTGCGAACGCTGGTGGCATTCACGCGAGCGTCAGAGCACAACAAACGCTGGCTGATCTCGAGCTGGCTCATTTCGAGCGAAAAGAACAGCACGGGGCGGTTCGCTTCGAGCGCCGCGTGGGCTGCGAGGTTCAAGGCGAAACTGGTCTTACCCATGGCGGGACGGGCACCAATGACCACCAAGTTGCTGGGCTGCAGGCCAGCCGTCAGCTTGTCGAGGTCGATAAACCCGGTCGGCGTGCCGGTGATGGCGTCGCCCTGTTCGTAGAGCTGTTCGAGCCGGTCGAGGCTCGCTTCGAGCAGGTCGTGAATCGGCGCGAGCGTGTCGCTGACCCGACCTTGGGCGACCTGGAACATCTTCGTCTCGGCTTCGTCGACCGCCTTCGTGACGTCCTCGGGGGCCGAATAGCCGATCTCCGCGATCTCATGCGCGGTTGTGATGAGCTTCCGCAGAATCGCGTGCTCGCGAACGATCGCCGCGTACCGACCGGCGTTCGTGGCCACCGGCGTGTTGGCCTGCAACGCACTGAGCGTCGCGGCCCCGCCGATCGTGTCGAGCACGCTGGCACGGGTGAGCTCGTCGGCAACGGTGACGGTGTCGACCGGCTCACCCTTGTTCGACAGAGCCATGATCGCCGCGAAAATGTGCTGGTGCGCCGGCTTGTAGAAATGGTCGGCCGACACACTCTCGACCGCTTCGGCGATTGCCTCTTTGGTCAGGAGCATGGCACCGAGGAGCGATTCTTCGGCGGCGAGGTTGTGGGGCGGGACTCGACTGACGCCCGTGGGGGCGCGAGCAGCGAAGTCGATGACAGATGCGTTAGGGGCGGGTTCCATGGGTCCTCCCACTCTGATGCCTAGCCCTGTGGAGTGGCCAGGGGATAGCGCGGGGAATACGTCGCCATCCTTCTGGATTTCCTAGTGGATGAGTGATGGCAACCTGGGGATAGCTCGTGCCACCTGTGGACAAGATGACGGACGGGTGTGACGTTTTGACCGTGACCCTGCGAGGCTGGAAGCAATGACGTTGCCAGAATCCACGAGCTGCCGGGCCTGCGGACACCAGCCCTGGTCGTCGGACCGGTACTGCAGTGCCTGTGGATCACCGCTCGACGGTGGGTCACCGGATCTGGCGGACGCCGACGTCGATCCGGCCGATCACATTGTCGAATTGGAAGCCGACGCGCCATCGCCGGCAGCTGGCTCGCCGGCCGCATCGCACGCCGAACTGCCGCGAGCTTCAATCGGGCGATGGCGTCAAATCGGCAGTGCGCTCATGATTGCGATCGTCGTCCTGGTCGGCTGGCGCGTCATCGCTGCAACAACCACTGGGACTGAAGCGGCCTCTGATGCGCTAGCCGACACCGCAGCTATCACCGGCGATGAGACGGCAGCCGCCGACGATTCGACGACGCCCCCATCGCTCGGCAATCCTGACCCGTACGCCGGCAAGATCAGGGACTCGGCGGCCCCCGCACCGGCAGCCGAATTCGCGCCGCCCGTCGAGGGGTTCTGGCCCGAACCGCGGCACCTCCGCGAGGGTCTCACCCCGGCCACGACCTTTCTCGAAGACAACCCGCCCGAGCGGCAGGCGGCACTCGCGGCGATTTACGACCCGGTACCGATCACGGCGCTCGATGTCGGCGCCGGTTCGATCGCCGTCGACATCAGCGGTGGACCGGTGCTGATCGATCTTGTCGCCGGTGACGTCTCGGCGCTTGCGGGTCGCGATCAGCTTCTACCGGTCGGCGCGGTGGCGCTGAGCGAACCTGGGGTCGTCATGCGGTTTGCCGACTCGGTGACGTTCGGCGGCGCGAACGCGGCCGCTGGTGTGTTGCTGCGATGGAACGGCGATCCACCAATCGAGCTCCAGACACTTGGCTGGCAGACGGCGGCCAACGCCGGCGACTATCTGTTGTCGTACAGCGGCAGCCCCGCCACCGCCCAGTACCTCTTCGCCGACCTGGATGGCGGCCGCACTTATGAAACAGGAGTTGCCGTCGATGGCCCTGCCGTCCGACTAACCACCAATGGCGAGATCGTCTTCGCAGCTGGTGCCGACATCGTCGCCGGTCGTTTCAACTTTGATGCCGTCAGCCCCGACCAACCCGACGTTGCTTACCGCACGATTGCCCAAGGCGAGCTACTCGACGCGGTCGGCGGATTCATTACCGTCACCTGCGACCCGTACCCGGACTGTCGCCTGCAGCTGTACGACAACGGATTCGAACTCGGCGCGTCGCAACGCATCGACGGATCGACACTGCCGCTCGAGTCGGTGGGCCCGTTGCTCGTCGCCGCGAACGGGTCGGGTTACGCGACGTGGACCGAGTCCGAGGCGGGTTCATTCGACCTCACCGTCGTCGGCGGCACCGACGATCGAGCACTCCCCGATCGGGCCGTCGTCTTCGCGAATCTGCTCGATGGGGCCGTCGCACCAACCACGGTTCAGGTCGAGTGGGCGCCAAACGGCAACGGGCTGTTCTTGCTCGACCCTCGCGATCGAACGCTCCGTTACCTCAGTCTGCTCAGCGGTCGAGTCATCGAACTTGACCTACCGCCGATCAACGCGTTCCTGATCATTCCGGGCTAGAACGCCGCTCGGCCGAACGAGTCGGCCAAACTGCAGCTATGCCTGACGACCGTGCGAGCTCGGAACCTCCTGCGACCGGATCTGAGGCGTCGCGGTGGCAAAGTGTTGACGGTTCGGCCTATGACCACAAATGGCAGCAGATGGCGGCGGCCGGCCATGATCCGCACGGCGAGGTCGCCTTCGTTCAACGCTTCAACCCCGCCACGGTGCTCGACGCCGGGTGCGGCACCGGTCGGGTCGCCATTGAACTCGCGGCCCGGGGCGTCGAGGTAGTGGGCGTCGATCTCGACGGCTCGATGATCCAGCGGGCGCGGGCCAAGGCGCCACATCTCGAGTGGTACCAACACGACTTGTCGACCCTTGACTTGGCCGAAGGTGCCAACCGGCGGCAGTTCGACGTTGTTGTTATGGCCGGCAACATCATGCTGTTCGTCGCTTCGGGAACCGAAGCGACGGTCGTTCGCCGATGCGCAGATCACGTCGCGCCCGGCGGCATTCTGATCTCGGGATTTAGCCTCGATCGTGGTGTCACCGTCGATCAGTACGAAGCGTGGGTGACCGAGGCGGGGCTGGAGGCCGAAGGCCGGGCCGCGACCTGGGACGGCGATCCGTTCATCGCATCCGGGTCATATCTCGTCAGCGTTGCTCGGCGAGTGGACTGATTGGCAGGCGAGCCGGGCGGGGGCTGGAGGGAATCTAGCGCCATAACTGTCGCTAGGGGCCTTGCGCTGGAGGGAACGCATGACCCCCGACCCGTCTCGCTTGCAGCCGCTCGGTTGGGGGAAAACCGACCGACACATCTCGATCGGGTTCGGTCGCGCAAAGATGAGAACTACACGTGTTAAATCGCGCAGAATTTCTGGACAGAGGGTTGGTACGCAGAGTGTTGGTGCGCCCGGCTGACGTTCGCCAGGACCGTTACGTCGGTCGAGTTAGCTCAGCAGGCTGGCGATGGCCCAGAGGGCGGCGAGTGATCCAATCACGATCATCAGCAGGCTTCGCCCGATCGGTGGCCGCTCGAGGTCGCCGGGCTCAGCGGCTGTGTCGCCGTCACCGTCACCGTCAGTGCTGCTGATGGTTGTCGATGACTGCCGAGGGACCATCAGCGCGAGCAAGTTGCCGACAGCAAGGGCGGCCCCCATGGCGAGCACGAGGTAGGGCAGGAGGTTTTCGCCGAGGAACACGGGTTTAGGTTAGCGGTGTGACGCCGCTCACGTCATAGATGGCGAGGTCGCAACTGCGGACGCCGATCGTGGCCATTGCCGCGCGGTACGAAGCCATGTGTTCGGTTGCGAAAGGTTCACCGAGCGCCGCTTTCGAGGTCCAACGTTCCAACGAGACCGGGTAACGGCGCGATTGCTAGGTTCAGCCTATGAGAGCCTTTGCCCAGGTCGATGTGTTCACCGCCGAACCGTGTTTCGGCAATCCAGTGGCTGTTGTCCTCGATGCCGACGGTATGAGCGACGACGCAATGGCCCGCTTCGCCAACTGGACCAACTTGAGCGAAACCACATTTGTGCTCCCGCCGACCGATCCTGGCGCCGACTATCGGGTGCGGATCTTCACACCGGACGTCGAGCTGCCGTTCGCTGGACATCCAACGATCGGCACGTGCCACGCGTGGCTTGAAGCGGGCGGCAATCCAAAGGGTGAACAGATCGTGCAGCAATGTGGTGTCGGGCTGGTGCCATTGCGCCAGGTCGATGGTCGGCTCGCCTTTGCGGCGCCGCCGTTGATGCGGAGTGGGCCAGTCGACGAATCTGACCTGGTCACCGTGTGTCAGGTGTTGCAAATCGACCGGACTGAGGTTGTCGCGGCCCAATGGGCGGACAACGGGCCGGGGTGGATCGCCGTGATGCTGGCCGATGCCGACGCGGTACTGGCGTTGGTCCCCGACTTCGGGGCCGTTGACTCGTATGTCATCGGCGTTGTCGGCGCGGCAAAGGTCGGGGCGGTTGGCCACGGGCCCGCCGACGGCAACGTTGAGGTTCGGGCCTTCTTCCGGGCCGGTGGTCAGGCGGCCGAAGACCCCGTAACCGGTAGTTTGAACGCAGCGCTCGCCCAATGGCTTCTCGCCGAGGGCCGAGCTGGTTCACCGATGCGGGGTTGAACCGCTGGCTAAAAAGCGAGAAACCCGGCAGGCGTGATCGGCGCCAACCGGGTTTCTCAAGTTCACACTGCAGCTAACGCTGCAGCATGCGCACACACTCAGTCTTCGAGTGCACCATCAAGGAAGGTACGGCGGCTGCCCATGACGATCGCACCAGCGGCGATCAGGCCGGTGGCAACAAAGCCCAGCACGCTGGACTCGCTACCCGTGTGGGCAAGGGCGGTGGCCTTCTTGCCATCAGCGATGACGGGGAGGCTGCTACCGAAGCCATAGTTGGCTGCGGTGACCACGATCGGGGCCGGTGCCGGTGCCGGAGCCGGCGCAGGCGCTGGTGCCGGAGCTGGCGCCGGTGCCGGGGCAGGTGCTGGCTGCGGGGCCGGCGGTGTAACGATGGGTGCTGCCGTGACGACGAGCGAGTGCTGCACGGCATTGATCTCGCCGTTGTTAGCCGTGAACTCGATGGTCAGGATGTGCTTGCCGACCGGGGCATCAGCCGGAACGGTGAAGACCATGATGACCGAGCCGTCAGGGTTGACGATCGAGGTGCGGATTGCGGCGGCGCCGTCGTTGAGGAACAACGAAGCGGTGCTACCCGGCATTGCCGTGCCGGCGGGAAGCGAGATCACGCTGGATCCACCCTGAACGACGGTGGCGGCGGTCTTGGTGGCGAGGCCACCCTTTGCGCCTTCGGAGGGGTATGCGGCATAGGACGAGTAGTAGACGTCGTCGCCGGATGCTGGTGCGCCGGTTACGGCGACCACACTGAATAAGAGGGCGACGGCAGCCATAAGCCCCGCCAGGATTTGCTTACGCATTTCGGTGAACTTCTCCCTACCGACGGGTGTGCGAACCCGCCGAAGAATTTCTAACTGAGTTGGAAGCGCGACGAGCGCGCTCTGTGCAGCGGCCCAATGTAGGCCCTGGACCGTCGGTAGTCAAACATGTGGGCGAGCTTTTTTCGGGGGTGTAGCCCAGCTGACACGCGGGATTTTTCCGGGTTTTGCTCTGGCCGCTGAACCCCGCAGCGAGCGAACTCCGTTCCAGATTGGCGAGGGTTACTCGCGAATGAAGCCCGTTTGTAGAACTGTGTCTTCGGTCAGCTCGAAATCGGAGACGAATTCGTTGGCGTCGGTGCCCGCAATGAGCCATCCGGGCGAGGGTCGAACGCGCACCGTGACGGAGTCAGCGTGGACGGTGGGCTGGCTTGCGAAGTAGATCTGGAGTCCACCCGCTCCTTCGACGCGGCCGGTCACCTGGGCCACAAGCGTGACGGTTTCGCCACGCGGCACATCGACGAAAGTGAGCGTGCGGGCCCGCTCATATTCGATATAGCGCTCGAGCCGCACGGGCACGCCGTCGCGGGTAATCGTCCGCACGTTCTTGTTGGTGTAGACCGACAAGCGCACCCGGTGGGTGCCCGGTTCGAGGTCGTAGTAGAAGCCCGGTTCACCCTGCACATAGTCGGGTAGATCGGCCGGCGCTTCGTTTCGGAGCTCGATCGTGAGGGTGCCTTCGAGCTGGCGGCTGTCGGGGTCGAACTGGACGTCGTAGATGACGTTGCGGTGGAAGTACGCATCGAGTTTGGTCGGCGCGGCATCGTCGTGGATCACCGATATGAAGTCGGTCTCGAAGCCCACGTCGGCGATGGCCCCGTCGAGATTCAGCGAGCGGAGGAACTCGTTTTCGGCTTCGTTGAACGTGTGAATCATGATGCGTTTTTCGCGTCCGACCTTGCCGAGCAGGTCGCCGAGCTTCGTCGGACTCGGAATGTTCGAGTTCACAAGCGACGCAAATGCTTCCCCAGCAATCGAGCCAAGGAAGTCCTCGCGCTCCTCGTTGGCGATGCCCTCGAAATCGACGTATTGGTCGACGAGAAGGAATTGCGCGACGTTGTCGCCTGAGAACGGCTCGTCGACGCCCGGGACCTGGATCGGTCCGGACAATTCGAGGAGCGCACCGAGCGCGTACGGGTCGAGGGCGACCACGCCGTCGATCGGTTCGCCGCCCATCTGGGGGAAGATCTCACGGGCGGCTCGCGCGATGGTCGGGAAGTCAGGCGTGCCCATGAGGTTGCCGAAGAACTTCTCGACCTTGTAATTCATGTACGCCGTCGGATAACTGGACGGATCGGCAACGCCCTGTTCGGTGGCCTGCCGGTTGAGCTCTTCGCCTCGCCCGGAGCGCAGCAGTTCGAGCTTGCCGTTGTCGGCCTCGAGAATGCCATACGCGCCGCCGAAGCCGCCCCCCTCGCGGGACTCGGCCGGGTTGGTGAAGATCACGAGGTAGACCCGCTTGCCGTCGCCACCGAGCAGTCCCGGCATCAGGGCCGCAGCGTCCGCAGCGACCGAGATGTCTTCGGAAGCATCGGTCAGTTGTTCAGACGCTTCGTTCAAGCGGTTCTGAATGAGAGGGAGCAGCCACGGCGAACTTGCGTCATCGAGTTCGACGACCGCGCTGTCGAGGCTCTTGGTTGTGCTGACCAGTTCGCCGCTGATCGACCGGAGCGTCGCGATGTCGATGCGACCACCATCACCACGGACCTGGTCGAGATCGGCGGTCGTCGCGACTTGAATCGCCGCGTCGGCGAGCGCTTCGCCCTGCACCGCAGCAACTTCGAGCGCCCGCGCGTGCTGGGCGACGATCGGCACGAGGCGCGACGGCTTCGACCACCAAATGCCAAAGTTGTTGGCTGCGGCCCGGAAGTGACCACTGGCGAATCCGAGGAGCTGGACCGCTTCCTCTTGCTGCGCCTTCGTCGCGGCATCGATGCCGTCGTTCGCCCGCTGGATTCCCGCTTCCGCCGAGGACCGACCGTAGAACGCAGCAAGCGCGGCGGTGCCCGATGCGATGATGGCGAAGACGGTCACCCCGAGCACGACCCGCATGGCGGTCCGACGGGAGTCGAGGGTGAGGTTGCGTAGCGCGCTCAGCAAGACCGGTGAGACCGCACACGCGGCAAGCAGTGATGCGGAGCCCGTGAATCCGATGCCAGGGAATCGCATGATGCCCTGCAGCGCGAGCGCGGCGCCGACGGCCGCGGCGGCGAAGTACCGCATCGGGTGAATCCGCATGAAGTAGACGAGTGCCAGTGCGAGGGCGAACGAGGCGACGGCGGCGAGCAGCCATACCTGGCCGCCGGTGAACACCATGGCCATGGCGGTCATGGCGAGAAAGGCGTCGCGGCGGGCCCGGGGCGCGGCGGATATGACGAGTGCCGAGAACGCGGATGTCAAGATCGCATCGACGACGGGTCCACCGGTGGGCGATGGGCCAGCCAGCACGGCGCCGACCGCGGCGAGGGCCGACACGGTGATGAGGATCGGCAGGGTGTTGGCCTGGATCTCACCTGGTTCGAGCGAGGAGCGGAACGATTCGATGATCGACGTACGGGTTTGTTCCTGCGGGTCGTGTTCGCCGGCTGGCTCAGCGACGCGATCATCGACCAAAGGTGGCCGTGCGGGGTCGGGCTCGAAGCCGGCGAGGTCGTACGGCGTTGGGTCGATCACGGCGATCGGAGGAGGAAGCGGAAGATTCACGCGGGCTCGCGGCGGTTCGACCGGTGCCTGGATATGCAACGAGCTCACGCGGACCTGCGGCTTGCGGTTGGTCTCGACTCGCCCGCCGTTGGCACCGGGCCTGCCGTCGGTGTCCCCGAACTCTGCCATGGGCCGACCATCGTAGGGCCCAGCGCCGATGAACCGCCCGCGGAGTTGGGCGCTCAGCCTGCGGTCGGTGTCGACGGATTTCCTATATGCGCCGTAGTTCGGCGTCGGCGCGGCGAATGAGATCGGCGGGGTCCTCCCATTCATCGACGCGCTCGCCGGCAGTGAAGGTCTTCGCTTGAGAACTGCCAGGTTCATCACGCACGTTGGTCATCGGCAAGACAACAGCATCGACGACGTTCGGGCTTCGTCCGGGCTGATCGGAACGCAACCATTCGCGAGCGGCCGCGGTGGCGGTCGATGCAACTCGGTTCCAGAACGTTGGCTCGTCCTTGTCGGGATGGTGCTCAAGAGTCGAGCGAGGCCAGCGCGCAACGATGAACTGGTAGTAGAAGTAGTCAGCCTCGCCCGGTGGTTCGACCAGCAGCTGCAGGCGAACCGAGAGCGTGTCGGCATGAGGCAAGTCATCGAAGGGAATTGCATCAGCCAGGTCGAGCGCGAACTTCGCTGGGGTTTGCGGCATCGCGGTGTGGCCGCGGATCAGCGAGTCGAGCCGGTCCTGGGCCGCTCGGGTCACCAGGTCGGTCAATTGCTCGGGCATTGGGCCCGGTGCCGTCGTGACGCCGGCGGCGACTGCAAAGGCCCGTGGGGCGTTGGTCGCGAGTTCTTCACATCGGTCGAGCACGATGGATTCGTCGAGACCGATCTCTTCGGCGAACCGCGTCCACGCTTTGTGGCCGATTTGTTTGATCTTGTACTCGCCGCCGATCTTCATGGCCAGCTTGACCTTGTGGCCCTTCGAGTCGTCGTACGGCAAAAACGACGAAATGTCGTAGAGCGGGGCAACGCGAGTTTGCGAACCGCTGTGGAGGAGTCCGTAATTTTTCGCGTGGGCATCCGTTCCGGCGATGATCCAGTTGAAGATGAGCGCGTCGGTGAAACGTTTCGTCTCGCGCTCGGCGACTGATCGCCCGGTCGCGGTCGTGATGAGTTCGGCGATGTTGCTAGCGGTTGGCCCGCCGTCGTTTTCGTATTTCTGCGCCGGATGGACTCCGAGCGCCTGACACATATCTTCTTGATGAATACGGCGCCACTGGCCCGCTTGGTCTCGATAACGATCGAAGCGTTCGACCTTGAGGACCTCGTGAGATCCGAATGACACGATGTCGGTTGCGGCTGCGCTGAGACCAAGGTTGGCCGCTGCGGTCAGGCAAAGATGTTCGTTGACGTGTTGATAGGCAAAGTCGGGAACTGCCGGCTTGAGAATATGCGTTGACGGTTCGTTTCCGTAGGGATGGCCCCATTGGTCATTGGGGCCATCACAACGCAGCGCCAGCTTCGCCTGCGCGCCCGCCAAACTGAATTGTCCGGCCGTTTGCCCGTCGAGCCAGCGAGTCGCGTCGCGGTCCAGATCTTCAAGTCGGTTTGCTACGTCGTCGAGTGTCAGGGTCCGAACACCGCTGTCGCGGGCAACGCTCGTGTCGCTGCGTGTTGGATAAAAGCGCACGGCCCCCGCACAGTCCAGGCCGATTTCGGTCGCGAGAAACGACGCCGGCGAGGCGAGTGATGCCCCGTAGTCGGCGACCCATCGGCGCAGAACATCCTCGTTGTCTGGCAGTAGTCCCCAAAGCCATGCCGATGGTGTTGTGTCGACGTGGTGGCGCCGGTTTCTTGGCATCGAAACCGAAAGTGGCGTGGCCGAATAATCAGCCCGATACTCGTCGGCGAAGTCGATGGCTATCTGTTTGCTCGATGTTGTCAATTCTGCGATGACGCGGTCTTCGAGCTCAACGGTGAGCGCATGTTCAGTCATTGTCGTTGACGTCATCTTCGTGGGGCAGGCCCAACAGTTCGTCGAGGTCCAGTCTCTTGGTGGACGGGTCGCGCTCACTGATCACAAGATCACTGTCGAGGGCATCGAGCAATTCGAGAAGGTTCGAAACGCGTACTCCGCCGTTGCCTGATTCGATCGCCGAAATCCGACTACGGCCCATGCTCACCTTGCTGGCGAGTTCACGTTGGCTCAGCGCTCGTTGGTGGCGGAGTGAGCGGAGCGTGTCAGCGAGTTCAGCCATTGTTTTCACGCGGTACTGCACGGGAGCCCCTCGCGATGTCGGGTTTTAAGAACACAGGTCTGAATGTCGGGTTTTAAGAACACTAGCATTGAATGTCGGGTTTTAAGAACACCGGCCTGGATGTCGGGTTTTAAGAACACGTTCGATCGGGGCTGGCGCCCGGTCAGTGCCCTCGTAGACTTTCGGGGTGACACTGATCGAATCAGCGCCGACCGAATCAGCCCCTGCGGCGAGATCCACGGCCGACGCGCTCCGTCTCGGGTCGATCAATGTCTGGCCGCCGGTCGTTTTGGCGCCGATGGCAGGGGTTACCGATGTGCCGTTCCGTGCGTTGTGTCGCCGGTTCGGGGCCGGGTTGTACGTCAATCAGATGATCACCGCTCGCGCTTGGCTCGAGAACGACCCGAAGACGCTGAAGCTTGCCGAGTTCGGGGCCGACGAAACGACGCGCAGTATTCAGTTGTATGGCACGGTGCCCCACGAGGTGGGCGAGTGCGTGCGTCGCCTCGTCGGCGAGGGACTCGTCGATCACGTCGACATGAACTTCGGGTGCCCGGCGCCCAAGATCACGCGCCACGGTGGCGGAGCGGCGCTGCCGATTCGTATCAACCTGCTCCGCAACATCGTTCGAGCCGCGGTCGAAGCGGCCGGCCCGGTGCCGGTGACGATCAAATTCCGCAAGGGCGTGAGCGACGACTGGCTCACCTTCCTCGACACTGGTCGTGTGGCCGAGGACGAAGGCTGCGCGGCCATCGCTCTCCACGCTCGCACGGCCGAGCAGTTGTATTCCGGTCACGCTGACCGCTCGGCGATCACCGCGCTGAAGGAAGTCGTCACGTCGATCCCGGTGCTTGGCAACGGCGACATTTGGGAAGCCTCCGACGCGTTGTCGATGATGGCCGAGACCGGGTGCGACGGAGTCGTCATCGGACGCGGGTGCCTCGGCCGACCGTGGCTCTTCGGCGAACTCGCCGCAGCATTCAACGGCGCCGAACGCCCGGCCCTGCCGACCCTCGGCCAGACGATCGAAACGATGACCGAACACGCCCGCATGCTCGTTGAGTGGTACGGCCGCGAAGACGCCATCCGATCGTTCCGCAAGCACGCACTTTGGTACATCATGGGTTTCCCCGTCGGCGGCGAGATCCGACGCCGCCTGGCCCGGGTCGGCTCGCTCGCCGAGCTCGACGAACTTCTTGCACTGGTCGACCCGACCGAGCCGTTCCCTGTCGACGTGCTGCGCCGACCCCGCAGTCACACCGGTGGCCCAAAGCAGGTCCACGTGCCCGAAGGCTGGTATGACGATCTCGAATCCGATCGGCCGCCGGGCAGAGGCGCCGACGCGTTTGCCTCTGGTGGCTGATCGGCGGGTGGCTGATCGACGCGTTGTTCTTGCGTCGGCCTCGCCCCGACGCCACGAACTGTTGCGTGAGCTTGACATCGAGTTCGACGTCGTCATCCCCGGGGTCGACGAAGACGCAATCGCGGCTGGCCTTGCACCGATCGAAGCCGTAACTGCGTTGGCCGCGGCCAAGCTCGCGGCAACTCGCGGACTCATCGAACCGGGCCCGCCGTCGATCGTGATTGCGTGCGACACGATGGTCGTGGGCCCGGATGGCACGCCGGTGGGCAAACCGACCGATCGAGAAGATGCCCGACGGCTCCTTGCGTCGTTCTCCAACTCGACGATCACCGTCGTGTCGGGCCTCGCGGTCGCTGGTCATGAGGCGCCGGGGGGCACCATCGAGGCCGTGCAAACCAAGGTCCGGCTGCGAACAATCTCAGCCAACGAGGTTGCCGACTACGTCGCGACAGGCGCCGCCGACGACAAGGCGGGCGGTCTCGAATTGCAAGACCGAGCAGGGCCGTTCATCGTCGAAGTCAACGGCTGCTGGACCAACGTCGTTGGCCTACCGGTGTGTCGGGTTCGACGCCTCATCGGCAGCGTCATCAACGCGAGCGGCGCCGATGTCGAAGCCGACACGTGCCCCACCTGTGACTGCCGAACCGGCCCAGACATGACCGCCGTGGGCGTCGACGATCTGCTTGACGATCGAGAGGCCGAGCCCGGACCCGGGCGCTGATCGATCGCGATCCGATCGGTAGAAGCGTTCGAAGATCTGTTCCCGGTCGGTCTCGGCGATTCCCGGTCCATGGTCGGTGACCTCGACGATCGCACGATGGACACGAACGACGATCGGCGTGGCCGTCGGGCTGAACTTGTCGGCGTTCGAGATGAGGTTCTTGATCGCTCGTTCGATCATCGAGACTCGGACGGTCACGATGTCGGGGTCGATGGTCTCGATGGTGATGATCCGACCGGTACGACGCCGAGCGAGTTCGACGACGTTCTCGACCAGATCCTCGAGGGCAACTTGTTGCAGCGGTTCGCTTGTTGTCGTGACGTCGGTCGCTGATTCGACCAGCTCCTCAACCAATGACGTCAGCTCATTGAGCTCGCCCTTGACGTCGTGCAGCAGGTTCGTCCGGTCGGCGGTGTCGAGGTTCGGGGCTCGTTCGAGCAACTCGATGTTCGTGCGTAAACTCGTCAACGGCGTGCGGAGTTCGTGGTTGGCGTCTTGCACCAGCCGCTCTTGTTGGTGCCGTGAGGTGTCGAGGGCCGCGAGCATCGTGTTGAAGCTGCCGGCTAGCCGACCAACCTCGTCGGACCGTTCGGTTGGGATTCGCTCGGAGAGGTCCTGGGTCTGCGCAACTCGTTCCGCGGTGGCCGTGAGCTGCTCGATCGGGCGCGTCGCGTTGCGGGCGAGCAGCCAGCCGACAAGGCCCGCGGCCAGCGCGCCGATCGCGCCGAAGATCGCGACCTGTCGGAGCAAACCCTTCAGCGCGAGCCCAACGTCGTCGAGGTCGCGTACGGCTTGCACGGCGAGCCCTTCGCGAATGTTTGAGTTGAGGACCCGGAGCTGCACATCGTCGACCAACACGGTCGAGAACTGGTGCATGTCCTCGTCGAGGAGCCATTCGGCCCGGAACTCAAGATTGGGTGCCTGTCCAAACTCAGCCGACCAGAAATCGGTGCCGGCCTCGTTTGAACCGACCACCAGCATCGATGCGATGTCGGGGCTGATGCTTGGTCGGTTGCACCTTTGCGATGGTCGTCGGCCGTCGTGATCGACGCAGTCTCGGACGACGCCGAGCGATTCAGCAAGCTCGGAGGGGTTGCCGCTGCCGACATATTTTTGCAGACCCGCAACAGTCTTGTTCAGGAAACGATCGGCCTCCGCGGTCGCCACCGAGTCGGCGGTCGCCTGCGCGCCGAAGCCGGCGATGGCGAGTGCGATTAAAACCAAGGCGGCTGAGGACAGCGCGAAACGAGCTCGAAGATTCATGACGGGTAACCGCTAGTCGGTTGCGGTCGCGTCGCGGGCGACATAACCGACGCCGCGCACCGTGTGGATGAGCCGCGCGTCGCCGCCCTCTTCGGTCTTGCGGCGCAAGTAGCCGATGTACACGTCGAGCGACTTCGAACCGGTCTCGAAGTCGTAGCCCCAGATGCGTTCGTAGATGACGTCGCGGCTGAGCACGATGCCGGTGTTAAGTAACAGCAGTTCGAGCAGGTCGAATTCGGTCTTCGTGAGATCAACGACTCGCCCGGACCGACTGACGAGGCGGCTCGATGGATCGAGTTTGAGATCGGCGAGTTCCAGAACGTCGGAGCTTGCGTCGGGAGCGTTGCGGCGCAGCAGGGCCCGAACGCGTGCCAACAGTTCGTCGAGCGAAAACGGTTTGACGAGGTAATCGTCGGCACCCGCGTCGAGGCCGGCGACCCGATCGCTGATCTCGTGACGGGCCGTCAGCATGAGCACCGGCGTGCGGTCGCCACGGTCGCGCAGTCGCCGGCAGACGGTGAGGCCATCGATGTTCGGCATCATGACGTCGAGCACGATCGCGTCGGGCTTGTGATCTTCGATCGCGACGAGGGCCGCGGCGCCGTCGGGACTCCCATGGGTGTCGTAACCCTCGAAGCGCAGGGCGCGTTCGAGTGACTCGCGCACGGAACGGTCGTCTTCGGCGAGGACGATGAGTCCCTTGCTCGCCCCCGTTTCAGCTTGAAGTGCTCCGTCACCTTGACGCGATGTGTCAGCCATACAGCTCAGCGTATGCGCCGGCCCTTGACCTGTCGGGCCGACACCTCGCTTCTTAGCGAGTTCTTCGACTGCGGTTCGGCTTCTGCCCTGCAGTCCCAACGACGGCCTTCGCCACGGAGGCGAACCCACTACAGCGAAGAATTAGCCCGCGAGCAAAAGTCGTTTCAGTTCGCGATCGCGCGCCTTCTGCTTGATCGGTTTCGTGTAATCGAGATCGTCTCGAATCCGGGCGAACATCGCCGCGTCGATCTGATGCGACCAGTCGTAGGAGCGGTTGATGATCTTCTTACCGATGCTGTTCGGAATGGCGTTCTCGATCCGCACACCGCGCTGGCGGCGAATCTTCGACGATTCGCCGAGATGGGTGGCCACGATCTCAAGGTCGGAGTCGGCCGAGACGATGACGACCGCGGCAACATCGTTGCGCTGGGCCGCTGATGCTGCATCGAGCGCCAGCGATACATCGACGCCCTTCTCGCGCCCCTGCAACTTCGCAGTGGCATCGCCCTTGCGGGTTTCACCTTCGTGGTCGCGCGGATGCGGCAACGACCACTTGTCGAGCTTCCACTCCCAGCGGTACCGCAGCTTGCGCGTGACCGTGGCGACACCGGTCTTGGCCATGAAGTCGATCTGGCGTTGCCGTTCCTCGCCGCCGGACGCCTCGATACGCGGGTCGGGCATCCCCATGTAATACCGCACGCCGCCGAGCGGTCGTTTGCCCGCGAGTTCGCGACCGAGCAGTAGCGGATGCACCTGACCCTGGTCGAAGGCCCGTTCGCACGCCCGGTGCAGGTTCCAGCCGTCGATGTACACGATGACGGCGCCTGGCCCGGTCGAGACATCCGCGGCCGCATCAGTGTGACCTGACGGGTCTGAAGCGGTGCTCATATTGGGCTCGGTTTCCCCAGGGCTTCCGGCGAGAAAGAAATAGGCCTCGGCTATCCGGCCGATCAATACAAGGGCGGTGAAGCTCGTGCAGATCAACAGGAGGCCGAGGCGGCACTTCAGTGTAACGGCAGCGGTCTGCGAAAAATTGCCGGGGGCTGGCGGTAACGCAGGCCAACAAGGAAGTACCCTCAAGGTCAGTTCGGGCTCGTTGATTCACCCTGGGTGGGCTTCGACAGTCAGCGCTGCATGGGTTCGATCCTGGTTCGACCCACACTTTTACTTTCAGTTCCTGTCCTATCTCTTTTCGATGTCCTCCGTTTTTGAAGAAGGAGCCAGTCATCCGCCGAGTTCTCGCAAGCCTGCTGATCATCGTTGGCGTCCTCTGCGCGAGTGGTGCCGTCGTCTCCTGGTACGGATCATCGTTGTTTTACGACGAGGCGGCTTTCGTCGAGACCGTCGACGCGCTCGTCGACGAAGAGTCCCTGCGTGATCGTTTGCGCCGCGGCTTCACTGAAGAGCTGCTCGACACAACGCGTCAGGGAACGCTCGGTTCGCCCGATCAACTCGGCGTCGAGGTCGACCAAGACGATGACGAGAATGAGATAGCCAAGGCGATTCGCGAAGCCCAGGCCGATGTCATCGGCGACGTCGTCGACTCGGTTGTTATCAGCCCGGCGTTTGGTGCGGTCTATGGCGAGGCGCTCGTTGGTGTCCATGGCGATGTACGCGAAGCAATCGACGAAGACGTCACCTTTGTTACCGAAGAGACCGGCGAGATCTTCATCGACATGTCTGGCCTCTACCCCGAGATCCAGGCCGACCTCGCGAACTATCCCGCCACCCAGCCCTTGTCGACGCTCGAACTCGGCCCGACTGCAGGTCGCTTCAAAATCGCGGACCGAACCGTCGGCTACGACTTCATGTGGAACTGGCTTCGGCTGGCCCAAGGGCTCGTCCCGCTCCTCATCATTCTTGCTACCGGTTGTTTTCTCGGAGCGCTCCTGGTGAGCGACCGTCGCCCCTGGGCGATCATCACCTCCGGCTTCGGTGTCACGTCGGTCTCGATCGTCATCATCGTGGTCCTCTACGTGATACGGGCGATCACGCCGCTCATGGTCGACGATCGGCAATCGTCATCGCTGGTCAGCTCGGTGTACGCCACGCTCATCGCGCCGTTGGTGCGGCTCGAAATCATCGTCGCAATCGCGGGGGTCGGCGCCGCCGTGGTTGGCCTCATCGCCCGGTGGGTCTGGCCCGACGAGTGGATCTACGAACACCACGATGACGGCACCGGCCCTATCGCGATCACTCGACGCCCCGACGCGCCGCCGCTCTTTCAGCACGGCCGGTCCGCGGCCCCGGCGCCGATGATGCCAACCCCAGCCGCGACGCCCGCGTCGAAGGGCCAATCCCGTCGGCTCGGTGGTTTCTTCGACCGACGATCCGACAAGGCCGCTTCAACAAGTCCGGGTCCCATGCCGATGGCCCAGGCGCCCCCTCCGCCGCGCCATCCGGTCGTGCCCGCGGAGGAACGAGCGCTGCCATCTGCGCCAGCACCTGCCGCTGGTGGCAATGCCGGCGGAGCCGACCGGGTCCCTGGTTGGGACTACGAAGACGGTTCTTGGTAGCGATCACAACCTGGTCGCAGCTCGGCCGATAACGCTCAAACTTGGCGGGTCTTGGCCGATTGGTGCTCTGAGTCTTTCATTCGACCAGGAAGCGTTAAGCGGATGACATTTCCATTGGCATTGAACGAAGCCGAGCGGGTAGCGGAGTTGCACAGCCTCGGGCTCCTCGACACGGCGTCATCGCCGAGTTTTGATGCGATCACGGCGGCCGCCGTCGAGCTATTTGGCGTGCCGATGAGTCTGGTTTCGCTCATGGATGAGGACCGACAGTGGTTCAAGTCCGCCGTTGGGTTCGGCGCGACGATCGAAACGCCGCGCGCTATCGCGTTCTGTGCGTATCCGGTTGCATCCGGCGACTACTTCGACGTCGAGGACGCGATCATCGATGTCCGGTTTGCTGACAATCCCCTCGTGGTCAGCGGACCAGGCGTTCGCTTCTACGCGGGCGCTCCGATCATCTCGCCGTCGGGCAATGCGCTTGGCACCGTGTGCATTCTTGACGCTGAACCCCGCGACCTGAGCGCTGAGGAACGGCGCATGCTCGAACACCTCGCGGAGATGGCAGCGGCACTCTGTGAGGAGCACCGGCAGCGCAACCAATCCTTGAATTCAGTCGAGCAGGTACTGACGGCAATCGGTGATGCTGTTCTTGCTGATGGGTCGGGCGATGTCAGTCGACAGCGTCGGTTGCAGCAGGAACTCGAGTACCTCACGGACCATGATCGGCTCACTGGAGCGCTTGATCGGGTCGAGTTTGAGCGGCAGTTGGGCGCCGCCATCTCAACCGCGCGCCAAACCGACCAGTCGCACGCGGTCTTGTACCTCGATCTCGATCAGTTCAGGATCGTCAACGACCAGTTCGGCCATGTGATCGGCGACGAGCTACTTCGCCAGGTTGCCGCCCTCATCACGAACGAACTGACGTCGGCTGACACGGTCGCCCACCTCGGCGGCGACGAGTTTGGCATCGTCCTTCAGAACTACAGCGTCGACCAGGCCATGTTCTTCGCGGAGCGAATTGTGGGCGGCGTTCAGCAGTTGCGTCATGGATTCGTCGGGCTCAGCATTCATACCGGCGTCAGCATTGGTGTCGTCGCGATCACGGCGGACTCGCCCAATGTCGGCGATGTTCTGAAGCACGCGGACATCGCGTGTTGCATGGCCAAACAAGGCGGTGGAAACGGCGCGCAGCTTGTCGCCTCTAGTGATCGTGCGATCATCGAATGGACCGGCAGCATCCGGTGGCTGTCCGCGCTGAACGATGCGTTGGAGATTCACCGCACCGGCATTTCTTTGGCCCGCACGGAGCGGTCGTCGCCGCGCAACTACAGCGGCACGATCGATCTGTACGCGCAGCCCATCGTTGCGCTCGACGACGTCGGCGCACCCTGCCATATCGAGGTCTTGACTCGGCTGAACATCGGTGGCCGGCGCTACCAGCCCCACGCCTTCATGCCGTCGGTCGAGCGTCACAAACTCGGGCCCCGGTTCGACGAGATGATCATCTCGCAGACGCTCGAGGCGCTCGCGGTACATCCGATGGCAACGAGTGGTCTCGGGTCGGTCTCGATCAACCTCTGCGGTCAGTCGGTCGGTACCGCGGGATTCGCCACGCGAGTCAGAGAACTGATCGACGCGTCGCAGATCGAGGCCGACCTCGTGCGGTTCGAGATCACCGAGGCTGCGGCCGTCGCTGACCCCGACGGTGTGGCGGGTTTCATGGACGAGCTCGCAGAGCGTGGGTGCCGGTTCGCTCTGGACAACTTTGGAAAGGGCCGGTCATCGTTTGCGTTCTTGAAGCGACTACCGATCGACAGCGTGAAGATCGACGGCTCCTTCATTCGCGACATCGCGGCGGACCCGATTCATCAGTTCGTCGCGACTTCGATCGTCGGTGTCTGCAACTTGTTGGAGACGTCGATTGTCGCCGAAGGCATCGAGACGCCCGAGTCACTCTCGGCAGTCGCTGATCTCTCGATCGGCTTTGGGCAGGGATTCCATCTTGGGCACCCAGCGCCGCTCATCGACCTACTGGGCGATGCCGCAAGGATGCAGTCAGAGACCATGCAGACCGACAAGATTCCGCGGGGTGAGTTCGAACGCAAGATGCCTCGGGGCGAGTTCGTCGAGGGGGTTCGAGCGGTCGGTTAGACCCCGCTAGTTGCGGGCGACGCGGCCCTTGAGAGCGAGAAATGCCATCGTGAAGCTGACGGCGCCGAGCAAGGCGATCGCGAGCAACGCCTGACCGATCGAGGACCACACCCAACCTTCGGTGATGATCGCGCGCAAGCCCTTCAGCAGGTAGGTGACCGGATTGACGGTTGCGATCGTCTGCATCCAACCGGAGAGTGCTTCCTTCGGGAGGAAACTCGTGGTCAGGAAGGCGAAAGGGAAGAACAAGAGAAAGCTCGAGTTGACGGCGGCCGGGTTCCCCGTCTTCAGCGCAATGGCGTAGGGGAAACCGGTGAAGGCAATGCCCCAGAGAGCAGCGATGAGCAGGAGTGCACCAATGCCGAGAATGCCGGTCTCGAAGCGAACCCCCACGAGCAGGCCGACGAGTGTCACGAACAGGCTGAGCAGCACGACGAGCACGAAGTCGGCGATCATGAGCCCGAGCAGCAGCGCCGGTCGTTTTACCGGCGTCACGAGCAGCCGGTCGAAGTAGCCGCCTTGTATATCGGTCACGAGCGCGCTGGCCCGTGAGATCCCGGTGACTGCGAAGACGATCGACACCGGCAGTTGGAAGGCTCGGAAGTCGGGGATACCTCCGGCGCCTTCGGCGAGGTTTTCGAGGGCCCCGATGTTCACGAAGAAGAAGAACATCGGAATCAGCAACGCCGGGATGACGGCTTCGGGTTCGCGGGGCAGGCTGCGCACGGCACGGCCGGCGACGGTCATGACATCGCGCAGGAAGCCCGACGGCCGGGCCGCAACGGCGGTGCGGGCGGGCGACCCGCCATTGGCGATCGCAGTGGTTTCGGCGCTCATGTTTCGGTTCTCCGGTTGTCGCCTGTGGTGGTGTCGGGGGTCAGGTCCTCGGCGGCGTCGGCCAGCCGTTCACCGGTAACCGAGACGAAGACATCGTCGAGGGTCGGCGTGCGAAGCGCGATGTCGCCGACCCCAACATTGCCTTCGGCGAGTGCGACCGCAACGGGGCTGATCAACGCGGCGCCGGCGGCGGTACCGATCGAGATTTCGTCGCCCCGGCTTTCGACCGAGTCGACGCCGGGCAGGTTCTGCACTGCAGCGGTCGCTCGTTCGATCGAGTCGACGTGGGCCACGATCACGTCGGTACCAATCTGACGTTTCAGGTCGATCGGTCGCCCCTCGGCAGCGAGCCGACCTTTGTTGATAATGCCGACCCGGTCGGCAAGCTCGTCGGCTTCTTCGAGATACTGGGTGGTGAGAAAGACCGTCATGCCGAGATCGGTGTTTAATTGACGAACTTCGCCCCACACCTTGGCTCGGCTGATCGGGTCAAGGCCGGTCGTTGGTTCATCGAGGAACAACACCTCGGGGTTATGCACGAGCGCGGCGGCGAGGTCGACCCGGCGTTTCATGCCGCCGGAATAGGTCTTCAACCGGTCATCGAAGGCATCACCAAGGTCGATGAACTCGGTTATCTCGGCGATACGGCGAGTGATCGTCGTGGCGTCGAGTCCGTAGAGGCGACCTTGCAACGTCAGTAGCTCCCGGCCCGTCTGCTGCTCGTCGAGCGCCGCCTCTTGCAGGGCGACCCCGATCCGCAGACGCACCTCGGCCGAATCGGCGACAACGTCGTAGCCGGCGACGCGGGCCTGGCCCGATGTTGGGAGTAGCAGGGTTGTCAGCATGCGAACACACGTCGACTTACCAGCGCCGTTTGGGCCCAGGAAACCGTAGACCTCACCTCGTGCGACGGTGAGGTCGACGCCATCGACCGCCAGGTTTTCACCGAATGCCCGCACCAGCTGCTGGGCTTCAATCGCGCTCATGGGGCCAGTGTTGCACTTCAACGGCGGCCGAATGGGGTAGAACGCCCGGCTCGGTCCAAAAAAGCAAGAAGCCGCCTCGGAAAAGCCCCGGAGCGGCGATGGCGTAAGCAACACCGTATCACACCAGAATTTTCGGTGCCGGCGATTTGTCGGATTTCTGCCTAAGTGAGACCTAGGGGAGCGAATATGAACGCCGTTCCGAAGGTGCGGTGGATTGAGCGCTCCTAATCAAACGCTGTACGTCCTCATATCGACACATAGAGTGGCCGTTTGCGGTGGGGAGTCGGCTTGGCCGCAGCGGGACTGGCCCCGAGCTGCCCGCCTTCAGGTCGGTGACGACGGCGAGCGCGCAGTCCAAACTCACCGGCCGGCAGAAGTAATAGCCCTGCATCCGGGTGACCCCAAGATTACGCAGTGCCTTCGCCTGCGCCAGGGTCTCGACGCCTTCTGCAACGACGTAGAGGCCGCACGAGTGGGCGATATGGACGGTAGACGAAACGATCGTTCGGGCTGTCTTGCTATGGAGCAACTGGGCAACGAACGACGCATCGATTTTCAGCCCGGTCAGAGGAAGGTGCAGGATGCGGTACAACGACGAGTAGCCGGTGCCGAAGTCGTCAAGGACGACGCCGATACCCATGGCGACCGCCCGGCGTACTTCGCGCACCGCCTCCTCGTAGTTGTTGAGAATTTGGGTCTCGGTCAACTCGATGAGCCAATTCGCAGGATCGACCGGTTGGCCCTCAAGCCAGCTGAGAAATGCGCCAAGATCGCCGGCCTCGACGTTGATGCCGAGGGTCGGAATGTCAGAACGGTCATCGGCCTGGCTGAGTTGGTCGATCGAATGGCTGAAGTCGATCAGATCACTGGCGACCGCGCGGGTGACATCCGGAAGCAGATTGCTCTGTTTCGCACTGACGAAGAAGTCGGCCGCCGGGATGGCTGCGTCGTCTTGGGACCATCGGCCCAACGCTTCGAAGCTCGTGACCGTGCCGGTCTCGAGGTTCACGATGGGTTGGAGATGGGCGCCGATCTCACCGTTCTTAAGAGCGGTTCGCAGGTCGAGTTCGGCTTGCTCAAGTCGAACGAGTTCCGCTCGCATCTTGTCGTCGAAGATGCGCAGCGGTCGACCGTCGCGCTTCGCGGCGTGCATCGCGATATCGGCCTGATGCATGAGAACGGCCCCGCTGGTCGACTCGCCGGCCGCGACCGCGCTAATACTCGCCGCGACGGGAACCTGATGATCGATAAGGCGGAAGTCTCGGTCGAAGATGCTGGTCAACCGCAGTGCCGTCGAGGCAATGTTGTCGGGGGTCTGACCAGCGATGAAGACGCCGATCTCGTCACCACCGATGCGGCCCGCGAAGTCATCGGGACCGAGGGCTGAACGGATGCGCTCGGCGACCGCGATCAACAGTTGGTCGCCCGCCTGGTGGCCGAGCGTGTCGTTGATCACTTTGAATCGGTCGATGTCGATGAAGTACAAGCCGCCGGGATCGCCCAACAGCCGTGACTGTTCGATGAGGCCGAGGAACGTCGAGCGGCGATAGAGGCGCGTCAGCGGGTCGATCTCCTTGCTCTGTTGAATATGCACCGAGTTTGCCGCGATCTTCATGTGCTGACTTGCGACTTCCTCGACGATGCCAAGCGTCAGGACCGTGACCGCAACAAAGAGGACCTCGGGTAGCACCGGATCGAACGCGTCCGGCTGGACCAGCCACCCCACGAGCGATGCTGCGCCACCGATCGAGATGGCGGTCATAGCCGCGGTGCGGTTGGCGCTGAGGGCAACGCCGACCATGGGCAGGGCAATCGCAATCACGAGAAGCAGAGAGATCTGGCCGTTCAAGGAAACGGGCAGGGCAAAGGCTGGAAGCAACGCCAGCGCGGCGAGGTACATCGAATAGCCGACGATTGGTAGCCAGATGCATCCGGCGACTCGATTGCTGAGGACCACGGCATGCAAGACTGCGCCGCACGCGAGGATGACAAGGGCGCAGAGCCCGGTCGTCATCGCATCGGTGACGTAAAAGATGAGAAAGATAGCGGCCGCCGTTATCGGTGATGTGATGAGCCACCGCCGGACGGAGCCGCGGAACGTGTCACACAGGAGTTCCTGCGTCTGGTCGACTCGGTGTTGTGCGGCTTGCGCTACCCGTCGCTGGGCGCCGCCGTTGTTGTCAGCCATCGGTGCCACGAACTGCTCCGGACCCATCTAACTACCCCTCAAACTGGATGCCCGAACAGATCCACGCCATTCGAACCTCCGCGCCCCGAAGTTAGCGTCGCCCACCTGTCCTAGGGTGCAGAAATGGAGTCGAACCGTCAGTTTGTCGAGGAATATCTGCACGAAATCCCCCCAGATCGGCGAGAAGCACTGGAAGTCGTTCGCCAGACGATTCTTGACCATCTGCCCGACGGGTACGTCGAGGCCATGAACTGGGGAATGATCACGTACGAAGTGCCACTGGAGATCGAACCCGACACCGACAACGGCAAACCGTTGATGTACGCGGCGCTGGCGTCGCAGAAGAACCACATGGCGGTCTATCTCAATGGCATCTATGGCGACGACGAGCTCACGGCGACGTTCGAAGACGAGTACCGCGCGACCGGTAAACGAATGGATGTCGGGAAGTCGTGCGTACGGTTTCGCAAGCTCGACGATCTGCCGCTTGAACTTGTCGGCAAGGCGATCGCCGCCTTTTCGGTCGACGACTTTGTCGCGATGACCGAGCGCCTTCGCGGCTAGCCCTGGGTCTGTCACACTGAGCAGCGATGCCTGTCACGCTGTTGTTTCCGAGCGACGTTCTCGAGCCCCGCAAGGTCGATGCGCACTTCCGTTCCGAGGCCAGGGCGGCCCGGGCGATCGATGCCGAGCTACGGCGTATCGATCACGATGCGGCGTTGGCCGGCGACATGACCGCGGCGTTGGCGGCGTTCGCCGATGCGCCAAGCGATTCGTTGGTCTACCGCGGTTGGATGATCCCGCCCGAGCGTTATCGAGCGCTTGAGGAAGCGCTCGGGGAGCGAGGCGCATCGTTGCGAACTGACGCCGGCCGGTTCGCGGCCACCCATCATTTGCCGAACTGGTACTCATCGGCGGCCGGGCACACAGCCGAGTCGGCATGGAGTATCGGGAGTGGTATCGACGGCTTTGTCGACGCGCTCGGTCGGCTCGGTTCAGGTGCCGCGGTGCTCAAGGACTACAGCAAGTCCGAGAAGGCGTACTGGGATGAAGCGATGTTCATCCCCGATGTCGGTGACATCGACGCGGCCCGAGCGGTGGCCGAACGGTTTCGCGAGTTACGCGACGACGCTTTCGATGGCGGTTTCGTCGTTCGGCGGTTCGAGCAGTACGAACCCGGCGAGTGCCGGACCTGGTGGGTCGATGGCGAATGCGCGCTGGTCACGGCGCATCCCGATACGCCTGATGATCCAGGACCTGCCGTCGATGTCGCCGAGGTGCCGCGTCTCACCGCCGTACCGTCGGCCTTCTTCACTATGGACGTCGCCCGAGAGCAGGGCACGGGTCGGTTGCGGATTGTCGAGATCGGCGATGGTCAGGTGAGCGACCGGCCAACCTCGACCGATGTCGAGATGTTCATCCGCATGGTCGGTTCGATCCGGGGGGCTTTCTCGTGAGGTGTTACTTCGTGAGGCCCCAGTAAACGAAGTTCTCGGGCCCGAAGTGGTCATGGAGTTCAACGAGCACGTGCGGTGAGAAGTTTGCGCCGGGCGGGATCGTCTCGTGCACCTTGAGGTGGGCTTCTCGTTGGCTCAGCCCGGCCGCGACGTGACTGGCTTCGAGCAACTCGTGGTCGAGGAAGTTCCGCTCGGACACGATGAGGCGCCGACCCGAGACCACCGCGTCGTCGACGGCGGCGAACATGTGCTCCATTGGCCGACCGCGAACCCGACCGAACTGTTCGACGAGAAACCGGCGGGCCGCGTCGACGTCATCGCCGACGGTAGCGTGCTCGCTGATGCCGCGGCATGGAACCGGACCGGTCTGATCGCGAACGATCGCAGCGACGACGGCCGGGCCGTGACGCTCGAAACCGTGCGCCGCGCCACGGAGCAGCGCCTGACGCCCGGCGCAGGTTGCGGCGGCGGCGGCGAGGTCAATCGACCAGTCGATTACCGCGAATGCCGCTTCGGCCCGGTGTCGAAGTGGCGCGTCGAGCGCAAAGTCGGTTGCGTCGAGTTCGGCGAGGAGTGCCTCGCGGTCGGGGTCGGTCGCCATCGTCCGCGACCGTAGCGGGGTGACCCCGACGGCTCACGCTGCGCGATCGAAGATCAGCCGGCTACTGCGACGGAATAAGAACTGTTCGGGCCTCGCGGCCGGTCGCGATCGACTCGAACGCCGCCCCGATGCCGTCGAAACCGGCCGTGTGTGAAACCAGTTCGTCGAGCTTGTAACGGCCGCGAAGGTACATGTCGGCGAGCATCGGAAAGTCGGCTCGGGGTCGGGCGCCGCCGTAGCGAATGCCGAGGAGGTTCTTATTCTGAAACAGCGCCAATGGCGAATACGTCACCTCGGCGCTGAGATCGGGCGTGCCAACCGCCACGATGTTGCCACCGGGTCGAGTCATGGCAATGGCCTGCGGAATGAGGGCCGGGTGACCGACGACCTCGAAGGTGTGGTCGACGCCGCCGCGGTCTCCGGCTGCGACCTCCTTCACCGCCGCGACCGAGTCGAAGTCGTCGCCGTCGACGTGGATGAAGTCGGTCGCGCCGAACGCGGCGGCGAGTGGTTCTTTCTCGGCCGCTTGGTCGATCGCGATTATCTGGCGAGCCCCCGACAACGCCGCGGCCTGGATCACGTTGAGCCCGACGCCGCCGGCGCCGATGACGGCGATCGTGTCGCCGAACCCGACCTTGGCCCGATTGAACACAGCTCCGGCTCCGGTGATGACGCCGCAACCGATCAAGGCGGCGACCTCGAATGGCACGTCGGTCGGAATCGGTACCGCCTGGCTCTCGTGCACGATGGTCTGTTCGACGAACGCGGAGACTTTGGCGAACTGGTAGAGCGGTTCGCCGTTCTGCAGAAAGGGTTGGCTCATCGCTCGACCGAACGAGCTGCACAAGGTCGGTTGGCCCGACTCACACTGCGCACACAGGCCGCAGTTACCGAGCGTCGAAAGTACGACGTGGTCGCCGACCGCACAGCCGCTGACCGCGCTGCCGATCTCGGCGACGACACCGGCTGCCTCGTGGCCGGGTACGAGTGGAACCGGCATGTAGTACTTGCCCGTCGTGCAGCTGAGATCGCTGCCGCACACGCCTGCGCCGCGAATGTCGATGCGGACCTGACGCGGCGCGAGGTCGGTGCTTGCGAACTTGATGTCGTCGACGACATCAAGGGTGTCGATGCCGTCGTTGCCGCGCATGATGATGCCGCGCATCAGTTGCCGCCGGACCGGTGTGCGCTGACGCTCGTGCCGATCGTGTCGGTTCCGCTGCGCAGCACCCGGCCGGGGTTGGTGCCGGTCACTTCGCCGTCGCTGATGATGGTTTCGCCGTTGACCACGACGGCGTCGATGCCGATGGCATTCGAGAACAGACGGCCCGCTCCCCCCGGCAAGTCGTACTGCATCGACACCGGTTCGGAAGCGACCGTTGCGGGGTTGAAGACGACGACGTCGGCTCGTTTGCCGACCGCGATTGCGCCGCGGTCGTGGAGTCCGTAGAACTGGGCGGGAACCTGAGTGAGGTGGCGAATCGCGTTCGGCAACGTGGTGAGTTTTTGGCCATGCAGTACGTCGTCGAGCCACTCGGTTGTGTACGACGCGCCGGCCATCCGGTCGAGGTGCGCGCCAGCATCGGAGCCGCCAATCATCACGTCGGGGTGGTCCCACGCGTCGCGACGAAGTTGCCAGCTCGCGTCGTCATCGTCGGTCGGGCCGGGCCACAGAACGGTGCGAAGGTCGTCGGCCAAGACGACGTCGAGCAGGGTGTCGAACGGTGACGTGCCGCGTTCGGCTGCAAGGTCGCCGATCAGCCGATCCTTCAGTCCGTCGTTCGCTGCGCTGTAGGTATCGCCGATGCGATACCGCTCCCAGCCGGTGAGGCGGCTGAAGACCGAGGCATCGGCCGCGGCGGCGCCGGCCAACAGTTCGCGTACGACGGGATCGCGCAGGCGCTCCATACGTTCGTCGATCGGCAGTCCGAGTACCGCTTTCCACCCCGGCAGCTGGTGCAGCGCGCAGTAGGAGCCGAAACTCATGTTCATGCCGACGAGCACGGGCATCGTGAGCGCGACGATGCGGCCGCCGTTGGCGGCCGCCTGGTCCGACGCGGCGAGTTGTTCGCGATAGTCGTCGGGTCGGGCCGAATCGATCGTGAGGACGTTCCAGTTCAGCGGCCGATCCGCTGCTGCGGACACCGCGGCCATGAGGCTGACCTCTTCGTTGGTGAAACCGTTCAGGCAACCGTCGGTGACCCATTCGAGCGACGTGCCTTCGTACTCCCGGCACACCGCTGCGAGTGCGATCAGTTCATCGCGTTCGGCCCACCGTGACGGCACGGGTTCGCCGGCGAGGTCGCTGTGGGTGAACGACTGCGTCGTCGAGAAGCCGATTGCGCCAGCCTCGATTGCCTCGCGAACCAGCGTCGCCATCTGCTCGACCTGCTCCGGTGACGCGGTAGCGCCGATGGCGGCATCGCCCATGACCGTGCGGCGCACCGCGCTGTGGCCGACCATTGCGCAGACATTGACCGCGGTTCGGGCATTGACGCGGGCGAGATAGTCAGGGAACGAACGCCACGACCAATCGGCGCCTTCCATGAGCGATTCGAGCGACATGCCTTCGACCTTCGTGAGCATCTCACGGATATACGTCGCGTCGGCCTCGTTCCCAAGCGGCGCGATCGAGAAACCGCAGTTGCCCATGACCACCGTTGTGACGCCATGCAGTGTCGATGGTGTCACCGCCGGATCCCACAGAATCTGCGCGTCGTAGTGGGTGTGCGGATCGATGAACCCCGGGCACACGATTCGATCGGTGGCGTCGATGGTTCGGTCGGCGGTCGCCCTACTCAGATCTCCAATGGCGATGATCGCGTCGTCGCGGATGCCGACGTCGCTCGAGTATGCAGTGGTACCTGTGCCATCGATGAGTTCGCCGCCAGTGATGAGCAGGTCGAAATGGTCAGTCGACATGATGATGTTGCGCCCCCTCGCGCACCAGTGGGATGACCGATTGACCAAACGCATCAACCTGATCGAGGTACTCCGACAAACTACGGGCCCGGAGCTTGAGATGGAAAACGTTCGCGCCGAGCTTCCATTCGCTCACGAGTTCCTCGGCAATTCGTTCAGGTGACCCGCTGAGCTGGTGGGGGCCGATGCCGTCGGGGGCATCACCGACGTACATCCACGGTGGCATGATCCCGATGTCGAAGTTGGTGTCCGAGCGACCCGACCGTTCTGCCCATTCGTTGATGGTTGCGACGATCGCGGGGTACGTGTCAGGAGCGTTGAGAAACGGGATGAAGCCATGGCCGTACTGGCCGACTCGGCGTAATGCCGCGGGTCCGCCGCCCGCGACCCAGACGGTGAGTTCGCCCGATGGTGGGGGTGGCCCGATGCCGACGTCGGCGTACTGAAATCGCTCGCCGTCGTGGCTGACGTATGGCTCGGCGAACGCTCCCGTGATCGCCGCAAGCGTTTCGTCGAGCACCGCGCCGCGTGCGGCAAAGTCGATAGCGAGCGCATCGAACTCGGCTTCGACGTGGCCCGCGCCAATCCCGAGAATCGCTCGTCCGCCGCTGAGATGATCGAGCGTCGACCACATCTTTGCCGTCAGTAGCGGGTGGCGGTATGCGGCGATAAAGACCGTTGATGCCAGCCGAATTCGGGTGGTGTGCGCTGCGAGGAACGCAAGCGTCGTGACCGTGTCGTACCACGTCGTGGTCATGTTCTTTGCGTAGTCATTGTCCGGCACCGCGACGTGATCACAGACCCCAACAAAATCGAGTCCGGCTTGTTCGGCCCGCGTGGTTACGGCGACAAGGTCCTCGACGCTCGCCGACGTTTCCCACGGATCCCGCAATTTTCGGGTCAGGGTCTGAATTGGCAGCTGAAGTCCGAACGCCACCCCGCCGTCCGCGAGACCGTGAGCGTGACTGCGGGGCTCAGGTGTCGACATATCGGGCCATCGTAGTTTGTTGCCCGCATACCAAATTGGAGCAACAAATCTCGCAGCATGACTGGCAAACGACGCTCGAAGGCGCGATACTTCTATCTAATTAGGTACCGGGCAGGGGTCTGGGAGCCAATTTGATGTCGCAGGTCTTCGCAGTGGACATGCGAGGACGGGTTCAGCCACTTCCCGTCAGCGCCAATCGAGATGTCGACACGCCGCCGACGCGCCGCGCGGCGAGACGGTCGCCTGACGCTTCGTTAAAACCCGAACCCGAACCCGAACCCGAGGTTCGTGGATCGTGGCGAGTGCTGCTCGTGACTTCGTTAATCACCTTCATGGTGAGTCTCGAGATAACGGTGATCGCGTTGGCGTTCGGCGATCTCCAGGCCGCATTTCAGGGCGCATCGGGAACGACGCTTTCGTGGGTTGTGACGGGATACAACATTTCCGTTGCGTCGTTCCTGCTACTCGCTGGTTGGTGGGCCGATCGGGGCGGCCGCAAAAGAGTCTTCTTGGTTGGCGTGTCGATCTTTGCCGTCGCGTCGGCGGTCGCGGCGGCGGCACCGACGCATCAATTGCTTATCGTCGCCCGGTGCATTCAAGGTATCGGCGGCGCGATGATCTTTCCGGCGGGTTTAGCGCTGTTGTTGCGCGAGTTTCCGGGCGCACGGCGAGACTTTGCGCTCGGCGTTTGGGGTGCAACAGCAGGTCTCGCGGCGGCGGTTGGACCCTCGGTCGGCGGACTGTTGGTTGAGGCATTCGGGTGGCGGTCGGTGTTCGCGATCAACGTGCCGGTGGCGTTGTTGGTCGTGTTCCTCGGTGCGCTCTGGCTCGACGAGAGTCGGGCCAGAGCCGAACACATTGGCCGGCAGATCGACGCGATCGGCATGCCGATCGCCGCAGTCGGGGTCGGTCTTGTTGTGTTGGCGATCGCGAACACCAATCGGTGGGGTTGGTTCACGACGGCCACGATGGCAACGCTGCTGGCGGGCGTCGTGCTTGTAGGCATCTTCATCGTCCGTTCACTACGCCATACGAATCCCGTCTTCCGGTTCGAGCTCTTCGAGCTCGACTCCTACCGGTCGGGCAATGCGATCACCGTGTTGTTCACGCTCGCCTTTTTCGCGTGGTTGATTGTGACACCGACCTTCTTCCAACAGGCGTGGGGCTGGTCGGTCGCCCGGACCGGGTTCGCGATGGCTCCGGCGCCGATGCTGGCAATGGTCACGTCGCCGATCGCCGGTGTCCTCGGCGCTCGTTATGGCAATCGGATAATCGTCGCCATCGGCGGTCTGGTCGCGAGTTTCGGCGTTCTGACTCACGTCCTTTTGACGACCAACGAGCCGAGCTACGTGGTCGGCTTCTTGATTCCTGGGTCGATGCTTGGCATCGGGGTTGGGTTGAGTTTCGCGCCGGCGGTTGCAGCAACGTTGCGCGACATCGCGCCGCACGAGTTTGGAATGGCCAGCGCGGGCCGCACGACGTTGTTCCAGCTCGCGGTCGCGATCGGAGTCGCCGTCGCGGTGGCGCTGTACACGGCCGACCCCGGGCTCGACTCGATGCGGTTGCTCTGGATGCTGATCGCCGGCGTGTTCTTCCTCCAGACCGTGGTGGCCATCGTCTTGTATCCGCTGGCGCCGGCGCCGGCGAACAGGGGGGCCGTCACCGTGATGCCCCCGGTCGGGGTCGAGTCTGAGCCTGCGGAGAGGGCCGATGTTGCGACCGACGTGCAGTCCCGGCAGATCGCGGCAGTCGGCGAGTTGCGACCCGAGGAGCTTCAGTTCGCGATGACACCGGTGGACTAGAGAGGCTGGTGCCGGTGAAGGCAGTTGATTCAGTCTCCTAAGATTGCGGCTTGATCTCGGCGCAACGACCGCGCCGACTGCACGGTAAGGGAGCATGGCCATGGCCGACCGGATGCATCGAGCGAGCGTTGTCGAACACAGCGCGAAACCGATTCTTGAGATCGGGCGGCAGTGGATGCTCGACGAGCGAACGGTCGAACGGTCTGCTGCGCTTGGGCTCGATGGGCCGTTCGGGTTCTGGACGCTCGGCCGCGCTGGGGTGCTGGGCGATGTCGATGCCGATCTTGCTGCGGCCGCCATCGGGTTTATGGCCCCGGCTTTGGTGCGGCACTACTGGGAGTCGCGCCCGGCGGACGTCGACCCCTCTGACATCGCGAGCGAGTACGCCCTTGCGGCCGCAGACTGGGCCGGTCGGACCCTCGCCGACCTTTCGTCTGCTCGGCTTGAACGGTTGGTCGTTCTTGCCCAACGCGTTCTTGCCGAGGCGCAACCGTCGGTCGGTGTTTTGTTTGCAGGTTGGCGCTTGCTCGACGTGCCACTCGGCCCGCCCGGCGCCACCGCAGTCGTGTTGAACTGTCTGCGTGAACTGCGCGGCGGGGCGCACTTGAGCGCGGTGCAGGCGGTTGGTCTCGGACCGTGTGGCGCAATCATGTCGACCGATGACCCGGTGCGCGGCGGCGAGCCGTGGGCGACGCGATTCGGTTGGGAGGCGCCGTTCCCTGCCCGCGATCCGGTGCGACGTCGTGAAGCCGAAGCGATGACGACAACGATTTGCCGGCCCGCGTATTCGTGTCTTAGCGCGGACGAAGGAAACGAGTTCGTCGATCTTGTCAGCGAGGTACGCGCCGCGTTCGAGTAGTTCATCGAGGCCGTGGGGGCAACGGGTGCGTGGAGTGCGTGGCCGGTGCGGCTGCGCGACACTCGGCGGACGGCGTTGGGGGCGTGTAGACGACAACTCAAGAGGTAGCAACCATGGATCCGATTACCGAACCGTTCGATATTGGCCGTCATCCGATTCACCTCGGCCTCGGCGCAACGTCGGTGCCGCAGCCTGAACACACCGGCGAGATGGACTGGTACATGGACTACGGCGCGCGACACGGCGACGATGGCCATGAGGGTCGACTGCTGTCGATGCACACGTTCACGACTTCGTGGGATACGTGGGAGATGCATCCGAACGGCAGCGAGGTCGTGTTTGCCGTGGCCGGGACCGTCACGTTCATCCAAGAGATCGGCGGTGAGCATCGGCGCGTCGTGTTGACGGCCGGACAGGCGATCATCAACCCACCGGGCGTTTGGCACACGGCGGAAATGGCCGAGGGCGAGACGGCGAAAGTCGTGTTTGTTACCGCGGGGGTGGGCACCGAGATCCGTCCGGTCTGATCTTGGGTCGGACCGGGTTCTGACGCGGTGGGTCAGTAGCGTGGCCGGGTGCGGCTCGCCACCTGGAACGTCAACTCGGTTCGCGCCCATCTGGCGTTTGTGCTCGCATGGGTCGAGGCGAATGAGCCCGACGTTCTCGGTCTGCAAGAGACGAATTGCCCTCCTCGGAGTTTCCCGGTTCGCGAGTTTGAGGCCCTTGGTTACGAGGTCGCGTTGTTCGGCGGCGAGGGCGGCCGTGGTGGCGTTGCCTTGCTCAGCCGAGTCGGGCTCGACGATGTCGTGCTCGGGGTGCCTGGCGCTGTCGCTCCGTTGGCTGAGCGACGTTCGATCGCAGCGAATTGTGGAGACCTACGCGTGCACACGGTGTATGCCCCAAACGGTCGCAAGGTGGGTACCGATCCCCATCGGGTGAAGCTGGCGTGGTTCCAGTTGCTTGCTCGTTGGCTTGACATCGATGGGCTCGGAGAGCGGCCGATCATGTTGATTGGCGACCTGAATATCGCACCGCTCGACGTCGATGTCTGGGAGCCGAGCCGGTATCGCAAACGAAACCTCACGAGCCCGCTGGAACGGGCGGCCTTCAACGATTTGATCGAGCTCGGGTTGGTCGATCTGGTGCGAGAGCACTTTGGCGAGGACCATGTCTTTACGTGGTGGAACCGCCGGTCTGACTTCTACGAAAGTGACCGCGGCTGGCGCCTCGACCATGCGCTCGCCGATGCCGCGACCGCAAGCCGGGTCGACGATGTGTGGGTCGATCGCGCCGAACGAGGCCGCGAAGGAAACTCCGACCATGCGCCGGTTGTCGTTGACCTCGCGGACTGAGGCGGGGTAACTCCGGACTAGGCGGACTAGACCGATCCCGCTGCGTCGTGAGTAACCGTGGCTGGCGCGGACCGTTCGACGATGAGGCGGGCGTTCGGCAGGTCGTTCGATTCGGCTCGCTGGCGGGCGTCGGCCTCGGACAAGCCGTGCTGACGCCACCGATCCATGATGCGAGCTTCGATGACATCGAGTGGCGCGTCGACCCACACGGTGAGATCGAACAGTGGCGGCAGTGTGGCCCAGGGGTCGCCGTCGAGAAGCAGATAGTTGCCCTCGGTGATCAGCACATGCTGATCGGGTTTGATGATGGCCGCGCAATTTCGCGAGAGCTCGAGGGAGCGATCGAAACGGGGCACCGACATCGACAGCGTGGGGTCGTTGCGAAGACCGCTGAGCTGAAGTCGATACGCGGCAACGTCGAATGTGTGCGGCGCGCCCTTGCGCGGTCGGTGGCCGCGTTCTTCGAGGATCGCGTTGTCGTAGTGGAAGGCGTCCATTTGGAGGAGACCGGCGCGGTCGCCAATCGCCGCGTGCAAGGCGGCGGCCAGGGTTGACTTCCCGGCCGCCGGTGGTCCAGCGAGCGCGACGACGAAGCGGTGCGAACCAACGGGGTCGCGGGGAATGAGCTCGACGAGTTGGTCGAGACTGACGCGACGCATGTTGCGGTCCCCCCTGGTGTCGCCGGTCCTGTCGTCGGCGGTCATGATGCAGCTCGTCGTGGTGAGGCCAGTTCTGTTGGAGCCAGGGCCTGGTCGAGGGCGGCTCGCATTGGGATTTGATCGGGGTCGAGGGCGGCTCGCATTGGGATTCGATCGGTGTCGACGCCGGTTCGCAGCCGCATGTTCTCGGCCGGATGGTTGACGAGCATGCCCGTGCCGTCGACAGTCGTCGCGCCGGCCGCTTTCGCCTGCTGCAGAAATCGGGTGTCGGATGGATCGATGATGACGTCGGCCACGACGGAGTCGGTTGCCAGTGATGCCCAGTCGACGGCGACGGACGAATCGGTGTCGGGGTTCGAGCCGACCGACGTCGCGTTCACCAGCAGCCGCACGTTCGCGGGCACGGTGACTTCGCCCCATCCGAGAACTGCCGTCGCAGTCTCGGTGCGGGTCGCCACGAGGTCGGCGAGTGCCGCGACCGTGGCCGGGTTGCGGCCGGTGTCACACAGTTGACGGCGTTCGTCGGTGCGGCGGTTTGTGATAGTTCGCTGAGCAGGGGAATGACGGTTTGCTTGTGGGGCATCGAGCAGTTGAATCCTCGCCAGCCCATCGCGGTCGCGCCGTTGACTGCGGCGTCTCGGCCGGCGGGCTGAACCTCGCAGTTCTCGTAGATCCGGGGCAGACCTTCGTGGTGGAAGGCGGCCTTTATGATCGCGAGCGTCGGATTGCCGGCGGCCCTGATGCTGAACGAGCCGACGATCGTGAGTCGGAATGTGCTCGCGATGGTCATCGGGTGAGCCTGATCGTGTTCCCGACCTGCGCTGGAACATCGAGCGTCTGATGGGCCTGTTGGATCTCGGCGAGTCGCTCGAGCACCGTGTCGGCCATCGGCGCGCTCCGTCGGGTCTCGAGGGAAATGTGGATCGAGAGCAGCTCGTTTGTCGCGGCGAGCCATCCCTCGGTTGCGTGATGCATGAGGTTGATGTAGTGCATCTTTTTCGCGTCGTACCCAAGCAGCTGGGTGCGGATCTCGATGGGGTCGTCGAGTTTCATTTCGCGGTTGAACGTGATGTGACCTTCGAGCGAGAAGGTCGTCACGCCGTGCTCGGCTCGGTGTTCTTCGCCAAGGCCAACATGCTCCATGAATGGCCCGACGGCATCGTCGAACACAACGAAGTAGTACCCGGCATTGAGGTGGCCGTTGAAGTCGATCCATTCGGGTTTGATGTCGATGGGTGGTCCGATGAACGGCGCCGGGATCTGCTCCATGCCTTGAACTTACAAGGCCCTCGGTCTACCTGTCCGGGAGTAGAGGTGAGGGGCCCGTCCCGTCGGCCAGCGGCACCGGCATAGGGTGCGTTGATGGTGACCCACACGATCAACCGAGGCTGAAAGCACTCGTCAATGCCGCCTTTGGTGACGACGGGTACGACGATGGTGCGGCCGTTGCGGCCGATGATGGTGCGGCGTTGCGG